>JAABUL010000543.1_pt1 | contig 80132 bp, 67 predicted proteins | sample 5559151 | NCBI WGS metagenome assembly JAABUL01 (sample SAMN10711876, study PRJNA513368) | rock metagenome | isolation source: Antarctica rocks | place: Antarctica: Victoria Land, Pudding Butte sud
AGGCACACTCTTCTCTGGCTCCCCAGAATTGGGGCGGGGGGCGATCCTCTCCCCCATAACTGAGGGCGGGGGGCGATCTGATAGGGCCAAAGCAAAAACTTCTTTCAGAGGAAACAGGGCGAGGATCATCTCAGCTCTTCAGGCGGACAGCGGGAAAACACAGACATGCTTATTGGAACAGCACCCCGGTTGGGGGACATCTTGGTCTCGCTGAACATCATCAGCGAAGAGCAGCTTAAGGAAGCGCTGGACTTGCAGCGCGCGTCCGGGCAGCGGATCGGCACTATTTTGATGGGCAACGAGTGGGCGACGGAAGAACAGATCACCCGCGCGCGCGGCGTGCAGATGGATGTGCCCTACGTCAATGTCAGCCGCGAAATCGCCGACCCGTTTGTCGTGGCGATGGTGCCGTATGAAATCGCCCAGCAGGGGTCTTTGCTGCCGCTGGGCATGGAAATGCGCGAGGGCGAAACTGTGGGACGCCTGCGCGTCGCCATGATCGACCCGTGGGACGTGGAAGCCATCGACCGGGTGCAGCGCGAAACACGCAAGCGCGTGGAGCCGCTGCTGGCGAGTGAAGGCGGGCTGCTCGCGGCCCAGGAGCGGGCCTATCACGCGCAAAAAGACACGGACAGCAACGACGACATCAACGACACCATCGCTCAGGCGGCCCTTTCCGGCTCTGGCGGCATGGTGGAAGTGGAAGAGATGGATGTCAACGAGTCCATGCGCCAGAGCGATCAGGCCCCGGTCATTCGCCTGGTCAACACGCTGTTCAGCGAGGCCGTGCGCCGCCGCGCGTCCGACATTCACATTGAGCCGCGCAAGGCGGACTTCCAGATACGCTACCGCGTGGACGGCCATTTGCAGCTGGTCAACACCGTCCCCCGCTCCCTTTTGGCGGCGATGACCTCGCGCATCAAGATTATGGGCGACATGGACATTTCGGAAAAGCGGCTGCCGCTGGACGGACGCATTTCCCTGCGCGTTGAAGGCAAAGGGGTGGACTTTCGCGTGTCCACCCTGCCCACGCAGTATGGCGAACGGGTCGTCATGCGTATTCTTGACCGAAGCGCGGCCTGCCTGTCGCTGTCGCAGCTTGGGTTCTCGCCGGGAAACCAGGAAACGTTTGACAAGCTCATTCACAGGCCGCATGGGATTATCTTAGTCACAGGCCCGACGGGATCGGGCAAAACGACCACGCTTTACGCGGCCCTCAATGCGCTCAAGTCGCCGACCACCAATATTATCACCTGCGAAGACCCCGTAGAATATGAGCTGGAAGGGGTCAGCCAGTCCGCGGTCAACGACCGGGCGGGGCTGACTTTCGCGCGTCAGCTCCGGGCCATCCTGCGCCAAGACCCGGACGTGGTGCTGGTCGGCGAGATACGCGACCAGGAAACAGCCGAGATTGCGTTCCGCGCCGCTCTCACCGGCCACCTTGTCTTGAGCACTTTGCACTGCAACGAGGCGGCGGGGGCCGCGAGCCGCCTGCTGGACATGGGCGTGCAGCCGTTTCTGATTGCGTCCACGCTGATCGGGGTGGTTGCGCAGCGTTTGGTGCGGCGCCTGTGCCCGCACTGCCGCCGCGAGACGGTGCCGGACACGGAGTCTCTGGATATGTTCCGCCAGATGGGGGTGCCGATCCCGCCCGTGATGCGTTTGTATGAGCCGGGCGGCTGCCTGCAATGCGGCAAAACAGGAACCAAGGGCCGGGTGGCTGTCCACGAAGTCATGACGGTGAACAGCCGCATTCAGCGCCTGATCATGGAGCGCAGCGAAACAAGCGTGCTGCACCGGGAAGCGATGGAAAGCGGCATGAACCCGATGATCTACGATGGCTTAGAGAAGGTCAGCCAGGGGCTGACCTGCATGGACGATGTGATCCGCAAAGTGGGCCTGCCCGCCGAACTCTGATGCCCCGGCGACACAAAAAAGCCGCCCGCCGGAACTCTCCGGCGGGCGGCTGTTTGCTGGCCCCAAATTAGTGGGGGGTATGGGCTTTAATCTCATGGTGAACGCCGATAGCCGCGCCCAGGCCCGTGAGGGTTGGGTGACGCTCAGCAAAGTTCAGCTTCTTGCCGTGCGCCTTGGCATTGCGAGCGGCTACTTTCAGCGCGTGGTGGGTCGCCGCGCCAGCAGCGATGCCGGTCATGGTGGGGTGGCGCTGAATGGGGTTCAGGTGCGGGTGGGTGGTCTGCGCGAATGCGGGCGCAGCGAGCGCCAGCATGGCGGGGATTAAAGCCAGCAATGGCTTGCGATTGCGAATGGTCATTGGTATCGTTCCTCCATGTATTGAGAGCGAGGCCGGGGGTAAAAAAGTTCCATGACGCGCCTGCATCTGCGATTTTAATTGTCGCCACGGTTTCATAGCATCAAGCACAGGCGCGCTGGAAAGCGTTTTCCCGTGGGGTAAGCGTCCCTCCCCCATGGGAAACGCCGAAGCAAAGAGGGAGCAGCACGCGGGCGGCGCGGCGGCTACACGGCCACGGTTTTGCTGGGGCCGGTGAGAACAGAAGCAGGGGCGACCCAGCCCTGCTCCTGACCGTCGCGCATGAGCAGGATTTGATCCGCGCCCTGCAGCATCTCAGGATCGTGGGTCACCACCACCACCGTGCCGCGCGCGCGGTAGGAGGACAGCAAATCAATGACTAAGTGGCCGTTGGCGTGGTCCAACGAGGCGGTCGGCTCGTCGGCGAAGATAATTTCCGGGTCGTTCATCATGGCGCGGGCGACACACACGCGCTGCTTTTCGCCGCCGGACAATTGTGACGGCAATTTGCCCGACATCTCGGCAATGCCCAATTGGTCAAAAAAGTCGGCGGCTTTGGCGCGGGCGGCTTTGTCCAGAACGGGCGCGCCCATCAGGACGTTTTCCATCGCGGTCTGCCACACGAGGAGGTAGGGCTGCTGGAAGACAAAGCCAAAGCGGCGGCGGCGCAGGTCGATCAGGTCGTGCTCGGTGTGCGCGCCATACGCGAAGTCCTGCAAACAGACATCGCCGTCGGTGGGGCGCTTCAGCCCGCTTAAGATGTAAAGCAGAGAGGATTTTCCCGACCCGGAAGGCCCCATGATGCCGACAAACTGACGGTCGGGAATCTGGATGCTCACTTCGCGCAGGGCGTAGGTGCGCCGGCTGCCGTCGTCGTAGACCAGCGAGATTTTATCGGTGGACAGCAAAGCGCTTGGCATAGGTCATCGCCTTTCAATAATGCTGACGGGGTCCAAATGGGACAAACGGTAGCTGATGGTCGCCACGGCAAACAGAGTGATGATAATCGGGATGGGCAGGGTGTTGAGGTAAGACAGCGGGTCGCTGGGATTGATCAGCATGCCGCGCGGCTCAAACACGCGCCCGCGCATGACCGACAAAATGCTCCAGTTTACCAAGACGCCCACGGCCCACCCCAATGTGGTCAGGATGGCGGTTTCAGACACCGCGTGCCACAAGAGCGTAGAGCGTCGCAGGCCGATGGCGGCGAGGGTCGCGAACTCCGTAATGCGCTGGGTGAAGTAGATGTTGGACAGCATTCCGGCCATCAGCGCAACGACAAAAATCACCATGCCATTGACCAGGTGCATGATGAGATACATGGATGCCAGCGAGTCGCGCAGAGTCTTGACCAGGCTGTTGAACGCGAACACTTGAACACGCACCCGGTCGAGACTGTGATAAAGCAAGTCGCCGAACTTCACCTGATCCGCCGGATTTTTACTGGTGGCAAGGATGGAATGGGGCACCAGAGGCAGGGCGGCATCGGCGAACTCCTGCGACGTGAACGCGATCCAGGTCGGCCCCTTTAAAATGCCCACCAGTTTGACGGGCACAGGCACGGTGACAATGGTGCCCGTATCGGTGGGGCGCGCAATCATGTCGCCGATATGCAGCTTTTTGTTGCGCACCAATCCTTCGGACACGACCGCTTCCGGCTCGCCCGGCGCGGGCATGCGTCCCGACATAAGCTGGTCGCCCGCGCGATGCAGAAGATAATCCCGGTCATTGGGGGTGACGCCGAGGCAGATAAACGGAAACGGGCCGAAGACCGTATTGACATTGAAGAAAAAGCCGCTGGTGTCGATGGCGCGATCCACACCGGGCGTCTTGCGCACCTGGGCGGCAATATCGGGGTCAATGCGCAGCCTGCCGGAGCGGGGAATAATCGGCGTGAATGCGCGGGTGTAGCTGTAGATGGTCAGCACGGTCAAGTCAATGGAGTTGACGATGGTGACCACGGAGGCGATGAGAAAGACGGACAGCACAATCACAAAGCCGAGCGGCAGTGTACGGCCCAGGTTGCGGCGGAAGTAGGTGATGGGACTGAGTGGGCGTGCGATGGGAGTAAACCCCTTCTAAGGGAAGTCTTTTGTGAAATACTTCACGGACAGTATACCCGCATTCGCCCAGGAACCTCTCCACTTGCTACTGGGTGAGGGCCGTTTCACAGCCCCGGCAGCGCAGTGGCCTGCCCGGTTTCCAGGCTGTCCAGCGCGGCCAACGCAATGCGCACGGCCTCGCGGCCATCTTCTACCGTGACGGGGGCAGGCTGCCCCGCGCGCAGGGCAGCCACAAACGCTCGCAGCTCGGCCAGATAGGGGTCATCACTGGGAGCAAGGGGGCTTTCCTGCACGCGAACATCGGGGCGGAGCAGCGACAGCGAGGCCGTGCGGTCGCTGTCAAACTCCAGCAGGCCACCGTCGCCGCAGACCTCAAAGGTCGTCCGCACGGGGCCGGGGTGTGCCCACGACCCGGTCACATGGGCAATCGCCCCACTCGCAAACCGCAGAGTAACCAGAGCGTAGTCGCGCAGGCCTTTATGTTTGGGCTGAAGCGTCAGGCCACGGGCATAAACGCGCACGACCGGGCCGAAGCACCAGCGCAGCCAGTCGAAATCGTGCAGCAGAACGTCCAAAATCACGCCGCCGCTTTGCCCGGCATCATCGTACCACGACTGCGCCTGGCCGCCCCGCCGGGGAAAAGCCGCTTCCCGCGCGGTGCGAATGGCGGCGGGCATCCCGACCCCGCCGCCGTCCACGACCGCTTTGGCATGCGCGAACGCAGGAAACCAGCGCACCACGTGGCCCACCATCAAAAACGCATCGGTTTGGCGCACCAAGTCCACCAGGGCATCGCAGTCGGCCAGTGTCCGCGCCAGCGGCTTTTCCACAAACACGGCGCACTTTGCGGCAATGGCCTGCTCAATCAGGGGGCGATGGGTCGGCGTGGGCGTGCAGATGTCTATAATATCCGGGCGGGAGTGCGCCAGCAAGCGCGGCAGGTCGGCAAAGGCGTGCGGCGGATTGGCGGGGGCGCTGCTCGCGCCAAGGGCGCGGGCATTGTCTGTGTGCGGGTCTACAACACCGATCACACGCACGCTGGGCAGCGATGCCCAGTGGCGGGCATGAAGCTGGCCGAGCTTTCCGGCTCCGACAAGGCCGACGGTCAATGTGTTCATGGCACTAGGGGAAAGCGTTTAGGGCGCGGCGACAGCGGGGCGCGGGTTCACCATCGCCTGAAGATAGCGCATGTTGATGAATGCCAGGCGCAGGGTCGCACCGGACGGCACCGTCGCGGATGCCGCCTGACCGGGGACAGGGACAACAAAGTACGCCACCAAAAACGTTTCGCCGCCCACAGTGGCCGTCTCGCCTTTGGTGGCATACGTGCCCGGCTTGCCCTGCGTGTCCACCAGGTCTACCATCTGAAACGATGCGTCCACGGCGTCGGCCTTCAGCGTCGGCGGATAAACCTTGCCGGACAGCAAGCTCGCCAGCGACACGGGGGCCGCAGAAGCCGTCCCGGCGGCAGGCAGCACAGGCGCGGCGGCATGGGCAGCGGGCCGGTTTGCGGTGACTGCCCACAGCGTGAGAGCCAGCAGCAGCGCGATCACAGAATTGCGAAGCAGCAAAGAATGTGTCATGGTGTTTTGAGGTGTGCGGTCGTGCCGCGCTCGGTCAGGGGAATGGCGGCAAGCCAGTCGGGAACGGCGTCGGGCGCGAACTTTTCCACCGAGAGCGTCAGCAGCGCTTCCAGCGGGACGCCGAAGTCAATCGTGCCGCCGCTCCGGTCGGCCAGCACGCCGATGCCGACCAGGACGCCTTGGTAAGCGTCAATCACCTGCATGGTGTCGCGAACACTGCCACCCGTGGTCAGGATGTCGTCCACCAATAAGACGCGCTCGCCTTCCTTGATTTCAAAGCCCCGGCGCAGGACGCGGCCCTTGCCGTCATCGCCACGCTCAGCGAAGATGCCGCGCGTGCCCAGGTGTTTGGCGGTTTCATAGGCCAGCAGGACGCCGCCGGTGGTCGGGCCAATGACCACGTCAATGTTGTCTCCGGCAAAGCGTTCGGCGATTTCTTTGCACAGGCGCTCCACGGATTGGGGGAATTGCAGCACCTGGAACTTCTCCAAGTACTGCGCGCTATGGAAGCCGGAAGCTAAAAGAAAGTGGCCGTCCAGGAGGGCATTGGCATCCCGAAATATCTGCAAGGCTTCATCGTTGGTGAGCATGAGGACGTGTTTCGCGCTTTGGCACGGCAATTCCTGCTTCGGCGCAAGGTGAACCTAAGACAACCTTCACCTCCTGGCCTGGACATTAGGGCGCAGATTAATTATGGCGGCAAAGGCGGCGCGGTTTTCCTGCCATGCCGCATCCGCGCTTTCGCTGCTCAGTTCCAAAGTCACGATGCCGATGCGCCGTGCCCCGCAGTAGTCGCCCAAAGAGCCGGGGGTCGGGTAGCCGATATAGCCTTTGATGGGCAGATGATCGGTGGCGTGCATCACCGATGCCATCGCATGGCCCAAATCCCCCGTCCAGTTGAGGCAGCGCAAGGGCGAATGCAGGCTGACGATTTTGGCCGGGCGATAGCGCGCCAGCAAGGCAATAATGGCCTGCGTCTCCGGTTCCGACGCCGCGCGCGGGCCGGGCGAATAACGCGCGGCACGGGCGGCCTCCTGCCAGCCCGCCGGGAAGTTGCGGTTGATGTCCACGCCGCGCGCATTGTCCCGCGTGCCCAGCGCCCAGCCGTCGGGGTTGGCCTGCGGCACCAGCAAGACCCGCTGACTGGGCCACGCGCCGGGTGTCTGTCTTAGCCAGCGATGCAGCCGGTCTACAACACCCGGCGTGCTGCGTTCATTGCCGTGGAAGCCGCCAAAGATAAGAGTGACATTGCCGGGGCGCGGCGTGCCGCTGTCCAGCACAAATGCCGTCAAAGCCCGCCCCTGCGCAGAGCGGCCATAGGTGATTTGCTGTTCGGTGACACGCGGCACGGCAGGCAGCGGCGGCGGCAGTTTTGGGGGACGCGCCGGCAGCGAGGCACGCGCCTTGAGGCGAACCGGCGCGGGCACAACCGGCACGGCAGGCGGCGCGGCCAGCGGCAAATCCGGCAAGCCGGGCAGGGGAGCAGAATCTGCCGGAGGCAAATACCTCGGCGCAGGCGGAATCAAGCCCGGCGCGGCAGGCGGTGCAGGCGGAATCAAGCCCCGCATGGCAGGCGGCGCAGGCGGCGGCACAACGGGCGAGGGCAGAGAAGCGGCCGGGGGAATGAGCGGCGCTTGCGCCCGCACGGGCTGCCCCGCCAGGACGAGCAGCAGCAGGGCCGCGCCGCGTGTCGGCAAAGTGGGTGTCATAGGTACTTGGGGATGTCTTACCCACTTTCCCACAACACCTGACCGGGCTGCACTGTTGTATGCAGGGCTTCTCCCAGAGCATCGGCGGCGGCGAACGCGGGCAGAGCGCCGATCACTTCGCTGCATGTCATCTCCGTGCCGAGTTCCAGCGCCCGGCGACGGATATAGGACACCAGGGCAAGGAGCGATACTTCGCGGGGCATTGTGATGTTCATGGATACCTGCGTCTGCGCGCGCGATGCCAGGGTCAGGCCCAGCGCACGGACGCCCCGAAAGCCCGCCCCGCCATTGTCCCGCAGCTCCCGCGCGATCCGCCGGGCGGTGCGCGGGTCGGCAGCGGCCAGGTTGACATTGAACGCGATGAGCGGCTCGCGTGCCCCCACCACAGCGGCCCCCGCCGTGGGGTGCAGCGCGGACGGCCCGAAATCTGGGATGAGCGTGCGAAACGCCTCCCGACGCACGAACGGCAGGGAGTGGCGCGCGGGGGACGCGGCTTCATAAAGAAAAACAGGCAAGTGGTGCGCCTGGGCCAGCGCCGCGCCGAGCGTGCGGGCCAGCGCCGCGCACTCATCCAGCGTCATATCGGCCAGCGGCACCAGGGGCAGAACGTCTAGGGCGCCCAAGCGGGGGTGAACCCCCTGCTGGCGCGTCATGTCAATGCGCTGAACGGCAGCGGCGCACGCAGCGCGGCAGGCTTCCAGGACAGGCGCGGGCGGGCCGACGAATGTCACGACCGTGCGATTGTGGTCGGTGTCGCTGCTCCAATCCGCCAATCGGATTTGGGGCACGGCGCGGACGGCGTCTACAATCGCTTGGATGACAGCGGGGTCGCGCCCTTCGCTGAAGTTGGGCACGCATTGGATAAGCGGAGGCATGGGGGTTCTGATAATCTCTTACACAACAACCACGGAGGCATCGCTGGCCTGAAGAAGCTGACGCTGTTCCAGCGACAGCAGCACCTGGTCCAACAGCGGCGGCGGGCCGAGCAGCAGAGCCACGGTCTCGCCCGGCGCTTCGGAGATAACGTCGCACAGGACCGTGGGCGGCAGCAGGACGCGCAAATCGGCTCCGCTGATGCCGACCCGCGTGGTGACCAACTTGCGCGTATGGGCGGCATCTTCATAACGATACTCTGTGACTTCGGTGACCACGGACAGGCGGCCCAGCAGGCGCGCGAGATAGTCTTTCTTGGCAGCCGTTGCGGCGAATGTCAGCACGGCGGAGCCTAACGGGCCGCCGACACTGGCATCATGCGCGTTGAGCGTTTCAATGGACACGCCCCGGTCGGCAAAAACCGCCGTCAGCGCGCTCAAGACGCCCGCGCGGCTGCGGAGCCGCAGCAGAAAGACCCACCGGCGCACTGCGTTTTCTTCCACGGCGGCGCTCATGACAGTGCCCTCCAATGCGCAATCTTGGCGCGGATCGACTGCGCGGCCAGGCGCAGGGCGTCCTCTTCGTCGGCCCACAGCGGCGGCGACTGCACCCGCACCACGCCCTGGTTGCTGACAATCAGCGGCAGGCCCAGCACGCCGCGCAGGCCATAAGCGGCGTGGGAATCGTCGAGGGCGACCTGCCCCGCGACGCTCATTTCGCGGCCTTCTACAATTTGGCGCACCATGTCCACGGTCACGTTCGCCGTCGCCATCACGGTCTTGGAGCCGGACAGATGGGTCAGCTCGGGACGCAAACGCACGCGCACATCGGCCGGCATGGCTTCCAACGCTTCATAGGCCGCCTGCGCGCTGCCTGTCAGCAAGTGTTTGATGCCGTCCCGCGCCTGCTCCACTTGCGCCCGAAAGACGCCCAGCCCGGTCGGGCGCAGCCGGGCGAGGGCTTCGCGCACTTCCGCCGGCTCCATGCCGAACACGCGCACGCTGCTCCATAACGGCACCAGGTGCTCGCCATGCTCGCCCCCGACATACCCGGAGACCAATTGGCGCGGGACGCCCAAATCCGACGCGATCTCGCGCCGAAAGCGCAGGCTGTCGGAATACGCCCCGATGCCGATCACGCGCCGCGCCCCGATGTGCTCGGCGAACACCGCCACCCCCAGCTCCACGGGATTGGTGACCACGATCACCACTTCCTGCCCCTGCCCCTGCTGCGCCAGGACACGCGCGTAAGACTCAAACACAGCCAGGTTCGCCGCCGCCACATCATCGCGCGACATTTCGCCGCCCGGCCTGGCGCTGGGCGTCACGCCCGCTGTCATAATCACCACATCGCCGACCAAGTCTTTCGGCCCCAAACCGATGTCGATCTGGGGGGCGGTTTCCACATACGCATCAGTCAAATCCGAGCGCAGGCCGAACAGCGCCCGCTCGGATGCGCCGCCGCCTCGCCCGATAATCTGCAAGCGCTCGGTCGGCTTCAGCACGCGGTCGGCCACCAGCAGGGCCACAATCCCCCGCCCTATCGCCCCGCCCGCGCCGACTACGCTAATATCCAAATCGCCCCCGGCTTTCTTTTGCGCGTTCCCGCGCCCGCTGTGCGCCCTGTATTCTGTCTACCAGAGCTGCGCGCCGGGCGGCAGCAGCAGGCGCTCCACGCAGGTGTCGTCGTCCAGATGGCTCGCCACAATCTCCGGCACATCGGCTGGCGTGATGGCCCCGTACCAGGCGCCTTCGGGATAGACCGCCATGGTCGGCCCATGCCGGCACGGCGTCAAGCAGCCGGTCGCGGTCACTTTGATGCCCGGCGGCAGGCCGCGCCGGGCGAGTTCAAGCTGGAACGCCGCATACACCTCGCCGCTGCCCCGGCGCCCGCATGACGGCAGCGGATGGTTTGGAGGGCGCATGTTGGTGCACACTAAAAAGTGAAATCGGACCGCGTGCGTGTTTGTCATCGGTGTTTGATTACGAAGATTCCCGTCGGTTTGCTGTATTCCCGTGCCGGGTATGCTCTTTCGGGACGGCAGAAGCGTTCTCCTGCCCGTGTTTGCCTTTCCCGTGATTGGCACGGGAAGTGGAACGGGAACAGCGCGCTTCGTGTTTTCGTATTGTAGATGTACTTGAAGGCATCCCATCTCGTTGAGACTAAAGGCGCATACGCATGAACAACAATCCCTATTATGCCCGGCCCGCGCCCGGCATGACGCGCGTGGGTGAAACCACCCTGATTTCCCGCGTCTCGTATCTCCTCTGCACAACGCTGCTGGTAACGGCGGCGGCGGCCTACTATGCCGCGCAAATCGGGCTAGGGCGGCAATGGTTCCTGCCGCTCGTTATCGGCACGTTCGCCTGCGTGTTCGGCATCAATTTTACCCGCACCAAGCCGCTGCTCAGCCTGGTTTTGTTGTATGGCCTGAGCATTCTGGAGGGCCTGCTGCTGGGGCCGATGCTCGGCGCGATTGCCCGTGGCTACCCGTATGGCGCGAGCATTATCGGCGAAGCGGCCACCCTGTCCGCCGTGATCGTGGCGGGTGTCGGCAGCTATGTCTGGATTTCGGGCAAGGACTTCGGTAATCTGGGCAAGTACCTGATGATCGGGATCATCGGACTAATTGTCGTTGGCGTGGTGGGCATTTTTGTTCACTTCAGCGCGGGCGCGCACTTGCTGTATTCCATTGTCGGCGCGGCTTTGTTTGTCGGCTTTACGCTGTACGACTTTTCCAATATCAAGCATCGCTTCGGGCCAAATGATTATGTCATGGCGACAGTCAGTTTGTACCTGGACTTTCTCAACTTGTTCTTGTTTCTGCTGCAGATATTGATGTCGCTGTCCGGCGGCGGCTCCCGCCGCAGCTAACCCTGGCAGCGAGTTGTTCCTATCCGGCCCCGGCCTTGTTTGGCCGGGGCTGTTTTTGTGCCTGAGGTTGTACTGGCAAAGGAGGGGCGCCGAAGCCGAATGAGGAAATACCACGCCAAACACGACGCTTCTTAAAGGAAGCAGAGCGGCAGACGGCGAATACCCACCCACTATGCCCACTCTCAGCAAAATACTTCTGCCCCTAGACTTTCCCTCTGCGGACACGGCTCTGGCGATGGCCGCACAGACGCAAAACGACGTGGCCGGCTTCAAGGTCGGGCTGGAACTTGTCAACGCGGCTGGCTTTGACATCTTCGCCCGCCTGCAAGACCAGGCGGGGCCGGCGGCCAAAATCTTCTATGACTGCAAGTTCCACGACATTCCCAACACCGTCGCCGGGGCGGTGCGCGCGGCGGCCCGGCGCGGCGTGTGGATGCTGAATGTCCACGCAGGCGGCGGAAGCGAGATGATGCGCGCCGCCTGCCGCGCCGCCGCTGAGGGGGCCGATGCCGCCACTGTTCCCCGCCCGCTGGTGATTGCCGTCACTGTGCTCACCAGCACCAGTGCGCACGTGCTGCAAACCGAGCTTGGCGTGGCGCAGCCACTCGAGCAGCATGTCGTGCATCTCGCCCGCATGGCCCAGGACAGCGGCTGTGACGGCGTGGTGGCGTCTCCGCTTGAGATTGCAGCCATTCGCGCGGCCTGCGGGCCAAGCTTTCTTGTTGTCACGCCGGGCGTGCGCCCTGCGGGGGCCGATGCGGGCGACCAGAAGCGCATCATGACGCCCGGCGAGGCGGTGCGCGCGGGCGCGGATTACCTGGTTGTGGGACGCCCCATCACGGCGGCCCCCGACCCTGCCGCCGCCGCCCGCGCCATCAACCGCGAAACCGGGAACCTTGCCTGAGCACGTTTCGTCAAACCCTCAAGAACCCAGCACTTCCCTTCTGAAAGACACACCCATGCGGCGTTTATCCCCTTTGCTTTTGACCTGCGCGGCTTTGATGCTTCTCGCGCTGTCCCCTGCCCCGCCCGTCCGTGGCGACGATTACCCGCTCAGCGCTCCCCGTGCGTTCCAAGAGAGCGTCACGGTCACGCGCGTTGATATTGACCGCGACCGCGTGCAGGCTGTGGACGACAGCGGACGCGCCTACACGCTGGATACTTATCAGGCCGCCATCGCCCTGCGCGGCACCGACCGGCCCGGCCACACGGGCGATCTTGTCCCCGGCATGCGCCTCCATGTGCAGGGCACGCTGGCCTCTGCCGAGGTGGTGGAAGTGAAAAACGTGCAGGTGCTGCCGTTCCGCGCCCCCCGCGTCAGTCCCACTGCCCCCGCAGGCCCGCGCGACACCGGCCCGGTCACCCTGCGCGGCACCGTGGAAAGCGCAGACAGCCACAACCACTTGATTGTCGTGCGCGTCCGCGATCACGAGCGCACCATTTATATCAATTCCCAGACCAGTCTGCAAGACGTGAACTCCGACAATCCGGGCCACCTCGCTTATCTGCCCGGCGAGCGGGTCACGGTTGTCGGCGCGTTTCAGCAGGACGGCACCATCCTTGCCAATACCATCAGCCGCCGCCTTCAGCCCGGCCCACGCACCTTTGCCGCCCCCCTGCCCGATCTGAACACCTTGATCGGCCCGATCACCAAGCAAAGCAGCCGCTATGGGTCGCGCGACATCAAGGTGCGCGTGTCCGTAGACCGCGAAGTGACCGTGCATGTCCCCCATGACGCGCAGGTGTTCCGCGCGGATCGCCCCATCTCCGTTCACGACCTGGCAAAGACCGATGTTGTCCGCGTGCGCGGCACGCCCGACGGCGATGACTTCAACGCCTCGCGCATTGACGTTCTGCGCTCCAACGACCAGGGCCTTTAGCCTGACGAGGCATGCTGTTCGGCAGCGTGCCCAAAGCTGCGAGGGTGCAGCACTGCGCCCCCACTGCCCTGACTAGGATTAGAACAGGCACAAGCAGCCTGCTAAACACCCAAGCAAGTTTATCCAGCGCTGTTACGCAAAGTGCCGGGGGCAAACACCCCCCGGCAGAGCCGAAGCCACGTCCTTCGGACGGGAGAAAGACTTGCAGCACGCAAGCCATTGCTGAGAACACGAGGGCACGGCGAAGCCGGTCGCAGGCACCGTAACTGGGTACAACCCCCATATGAAAATCGGAGTTATTCGCGAAATCAAGAACAACGAAAACCGTGTCGCGGTGGTCCCGTCCGGGGTGGAAACGCTGACACGGGCGGGGCACGAAGTGTTTGTGGAGGCAGGCGCGGGCAATGGCACCAGCCTGTCGGATGCCGATTATGTGGCCGCCGGAGGCCAAATCCTGCCGCCCGGCGGCGCGGTGTGGGAAGAAAGCGAGATTGTCTGCAAAGTCAAAGAGCCGCAGCCGGATGAGTTTCCGCATATGCGCCCGGATCAGACTTTGTTTACCTATTTCCACTTTGCCGCCTCGCGCCCACTCACCGAAGCCTGTTTGGAGCGGGGGACAACGTGCATCGCTTACGAAACCGTGGAAGCGCCCGACCAGACCCTGCCCCTGCTGACCCCGATGTCGGAGATTGCGGGCAAGATGGCGATGCAGGAGGCCGCCAAGTATCTGGAAAAGCCGCAGGGAGGCCGGGGCATTCTGCTGGGCGGCGTGCCCGGCGTGCCTGCCGCCCATGTGGTGATCTTGGGCGGCGGCGTGGTGGGGATCAATGCCGCAAAGATTGCGGCGGGCATGGGGGCCAATGTCACCATCATGGATGTCAACTTGGAGCGTTTGCGCTATTTAGACGACGTGCTGCCCGCAAACGTCACAACGTTCTTTTCCAATCCCCTGCATATCCGCGAGATTTTGCCCACGGCAGATGTGGTGATCGGGGCGGTTTTGATTAAAGGGGCGCGCGCTCCCATTCTGGTGTCGCAGGCCGATCTCAAGCGCATGAAGCCAGGAGCCGTCATCGTGGACGTGGCCGTGGACCAGGGCGGCTGCATTGAAACCATGCATCCAACGACCCACCAAGTCCCCATCTTTACCGTGGACGACGTCATCCACTACGGCGTCGCCAATATCCCCGGCGCGGTGCCTGCGTCGTCCACATATGCGCTGACCAACGCGACCTTTCCCTACCTGCTGGCGCTGGCGAACAAGGGCATCAGGCCCGCCCTGCGTGCCGACGCGGGCCTCGCCAAAGGCCTGACCATGACGGGCGGCCAGGTGTTCCTGCATGAAGTTGCAGACCAGTTCGGCCTGCCCACGGCCAGTTTGGAAGCGTGGCTGGCGCAGGAATAGCACGCACGGCAGCAGCCCGCGTTTCTTCTCAGGAAGCGCGGGCCGTTGTACTGTTTGGGCACTCTTTTCTTCGGCTGATTTACGGCTTTCTAAGCGTGTGCCAACGACGGAAGGATTTGTTCCGTCGTTGGTACGCCGTGGAAACGCCATAGCAATGCCGCTTCAACGCGGGGAAGACAAAGGCGCGTCGGGGGCGGGAAGGGACGCACCGGCGAGCAATTCTGCGCCTTTGGTGCGCATCCAGTCGCGGCCCCAGTGGGCGAGAAACTCAAAGATGCCGTTCAGGGCCATGCCTTTTGGGGTGAGGGCGTATTCCACGTTGGGAGGCATGGCGCTGACAACCGTGCGCTGATCGGCGGGGGCGGTGTTTTCCCTGCCGGACATGATGGTTTAACAATTTGTTGGCGCAAAGGGTTTCACCAGGGAACCAATCGGTGCATGAGTGTATTGGAGCGAGTAATGGCAGCGAAAAGGAGTGAGAGTATGAGCACGGCAGCAGTGAATGCGGATCGAACCGAAGGGGCGGCGGAGCGTCATGTAGATGGGGCCTTGCTGGTCTTGCGGGTGGTGCTGGGGATTGTGTTCATGGTGCATGGCTCGCAGCTTGTGTTTGGGGCGCTGGGCGGGCCGGGCATCGTCAATTTCGCCAAGATGATGGGGCCAATCGGCTACCTGGTCGCGATTGGGGAGTTCTTTGGGGGCCTGGGCATTGTGGTCGGGGTGCTGACGCGGTTCTCGGCGGCGGCGATTGCGGTGATTATGCTGGGGGCTATTGCCAAAGTCCATCTGGCGAATGGGTTCTTTATGAACTGGTATGGCAAGCAGGCCGGGGAAGGCTATGAGTATCATCTTTTGGTGATCGCGATGTGCGTTGTGCTGATAATCACCGGGCCGGGGCGCTATGCAGTGCAGGCCGCTTTGCCGGGCGCGTTGCGCAAGCTGTAGGGGGCGATGCCGATGGCGGGAGCGCTGGCCGGCAAAGTGGCGATTGTGACGGGCGCATCGCGCGGGATCGGGCGGGCGATTGCCGAGCGTTTGGGCGCGGACGGGGCACAGGTTGTCGTCCATTATGCGCAAAACGAGCAGGCGGCCTGGGAGGTCGTGCAGGCGATTGAGAACCGGGGCGGGCAGGCTGGTGTCGCGCAGGCGGACATCAGCCGCGTGGACGACGTGCGGCGATTGTTTGCGCAGGCGCATCAGCGGCACGGCAGGCTGGACATTCTGGTGAACAATGCGGGCGCGGCTCACTTTGCGCCTCTTGCGGACGTGACGGAAGAGGACTTTGACCGACAGTTCGCGCTGAATGCCAAAGGGGCGTTTTTCGCGATGCAGGCGGCGGCGCGCGTTTTGGAAGACGGGGGCCGCATTGTCAATATTTCGTCGGGGGTGACGCAGGTCGGGAGCGCGAACGCTGCGGTGTACGCGGGCAGCAAAGCGGCTTTGGAGCAGTTCACGCTGGCGGCAGCGCGGGAGCTTGGGGCGCGCGGCATCACGGTCAACACGGTGTCGCCGGGCATGACGGCGACCGACCTGCTGGAGTTGGTGGTGCCGCCCGGCGTGCAGGCGCAGATGCGGGAGCAGGCTCCGCTGGGAAGATTGGGACAGCCTGTTGACATTGCCGATATTGTCGCGTTTGTGGTCAGCGAGCAGGCCCGCTGGCTGACAGGGCAGAACATTCGGGCGACGGGCGGGGCGTTGTAGTGCCCTCACCCGGCATAAGAATGCCACCGAAAGAGGCCCTCACCCGGCACTGCGTGCCACCCTCTCCCGCCCCTCCGGGCACGCCAGCCTTCCAGGTCTTTACCCCGCTACGGAGGCTCTGCGACTAGGGGTGCCCTCCGGGTAGCCAGTGCTGACCAGTGCAGTGCGTGAGCGGGCGAGGGTTAGGATTAAGAACCTACCCCTGGCCCCTCCCTAAAGGGAAGGGTAAGAACATCTTCTTTCTGGCTCCCCTATGCCCGCATAGGCCTCTTTATCCGGCTCCCCCTCGCCCGCTTCTGCACTGCACTGGCAGACCTGTACCCGGAGGGGCGGGAGAGGGGGTTGGGGGGTGAGGGCTGGCTTTAACTGGGGAGTGACGATGACGCCCGGTATGTTACCGCGTTGGTGCCGCGTTGGTGCCGCGTTGGTGCCGCGTTGGTGCCGCGTTGGTGCCGCGTTGGTGCCGCGTTGGTGCCGCGTTGGTGCCGCGTTGGTGCCGCGTTGGTGCGGGAGCACTGGCGGGCAGTTCACTTCTTTTCGCGGAGATTGACTATGACACTGCAACCCCTTTCGCTGACGCATCTGGTGCAGGAGCCGACACAGGCAGGCGCAGGCAAGCCGCCCGTGCTGGTGCTGCTGCACGGCGTGGGCAGCAACGAACAGGACTTGTTCGCGCTGGCTTCGTATGCCGACCCGCGCTTTTTCGTGATCAGCGCCCGCGCGCCGCTGGTGCTGGGGCCGGGGGCGTATGGGTGGTACCGGGTGCAGTTCACCGACAGCGGGCCGCGCCATGACCCTGCCGAAGCGGACGCGGGGCGGGCGGCGGCGGCGGCATTTATCCAAGAGGCGGTCACTGCGTATGATTTGGACGCGCAGCAAGTGTATCTGGCGGGCTTCAGCCAGGGGGCGATTACCAGCCTGAGTATTGCCCTGATGGCACCCGAGACGATTGCGGGCGCGGTGATTATGAGCGGGCGTTTGCTGCCGGAAGCGGTGCAGGCAATGGCTGCGCCCGAGCGTTTGCGGGGCCTGCCGCTGTTTGTCGCCCACGGCACGCGCGATGCGGTGCTGCCGATTGCAATGGGGCGGGAGATCAAGCAGAGAGTATCCCTGCTGCCCGTAGACTTGACCTACAAAGAATACGACATGGCGCACCAGGTATCTGCCGCAAGCCTCGGGGACATCAGCGCATGGCTCTCGCGCCGGTTGGACAGCGCATGACAGCCGCCGTCTCAGCAGGCGGAAACCATGTTATAATACCATTGCGCCCGCCTTGAGGGGGGGTGAGGATTGAATCTAATCATGTCACCACCGGGGATGAACACATATGACTTTAACACTTGACATGGCAGGCGTAGCGAATGCGGCGTACCGGCTGGCGACCGATGGGGCATTCGGCAATGCAAGCGGCTGGCAGGCGGACTTGTACGACAAGCTGTCCGCGCCGGAACGCGATGCGGGCTGCCTGCTGCTGACCCCGACCGGAGTGGGCAAGACCGAGGCGATTGTCATTCCCGCTCTGGGCACGCACCGGGGCGGCGCGGCGCGGCGCTTGTTTCTCATCGGCCCGGACAACTCGCCCCTGGATGATTATCTGTATCGCTTGGTGCCGTATCTCAAAGCATCCGTGCAGGGAGACGAGACGCCGCGCACGCTCTGCCTGGATGTGTCTGATGACGATACCCCCGCCAACCTCTGCCGCCGCTTTTTCCCCAACGGCACCGAAGACCCCCGCGTGGAAACCAACCCCCTGGAAGCCGATGTAGACTTGGTGCTGACCACGTTCTCGCGCTTTCGGGCGTTGTTCTTCGGCAGCGGCGGCATCAATGCCCTGCCGATGGCCCTGTCCGGGAGCAGCAGCGCACCGATACGGCGCGACTTGTTCTTTTTTGACGATGCGCACGGCTACGCGCCCGAGGCATTCTCCCAGTTTCGTAAACTGGTGGAGTTTCTGTTTGCCAAAGACACCGATGTCGTGGTCGGCTCGACCACCATGCCGTTTGCATTCCAGGAAGAATTAAGCTTTCTGGAACCCATTGCCGTGCCGTCGTCGGCCGGCAGAGGGCAGCGAACGCTGACCCACGTGCCCTCCGCCGACCCGCTCGGCACAATGGAAGCCCGTATTCGGCGGGCCTATTACCAGAACGCCCGCGTCATGGGCGTCACCGAAACCGACGCTGACGCCCAAAGCCTGCACGCCCGCCTTGCCGCCTCTTATCCCCACAGCGTGTACCTGTACCATGCCGGGCAGGAACCCGAAGCGCGCCGCCGCACCTATGCCCAATTGCGCGAGCTGGAGAAAGAAGGCGAAGGCTACCTGCTGCTCACCACGGGCGGCGCTCTGGAAAGCAGCGACCTAGATGCCACCGTGCTGTTCTCCACGCTGTGCTCCCCGGAAAGCCTGATCCGCCGCGCCGGGCGCTGCAACCGCCGGGGCGACCTGCCCGACGCCCAGGTAGTTGTGGTCGGCGACACGCCCGACCCCGCCGCCCGCGTTCTGCCCCCAGACAACCGGAAAGCGTATTTATCCGCTCTCCGTGCCCAAGCGGACACGCCCTTTGACGCCGACGCATGGAAAGCGTTTGTTTAAAGCATTTGTTTAGCGCATAATAAGGTGCAGGGCATCCAAATCTCTCTGCCGGAACTCTTGACTTTCATGCCCCAGCGTGTCACAATCATATAATCTCCGACCGCTTTTATCGGAGATTAGAAAGCGCATTCTGGTTTACCCCATTGAGGTTACGATGCCTAAGCAGGTATAAGCGATGAAGAAGTTTGCTGCGGTTCTCGCCATATTGCTGGTGGCGGCGGTGTTTGTCTGGCAGGCAGTGGCTGCCCACGGCAGTCCTGACCCCACGGCCAAAAACCTCAGCCCCGCCGCCATGGTCCTGGGCACTGCCGTGCTCGTCTTTCGCGAGGGCCTGGAAGCGATCCTTGTTCTGGCTGCTGTGATGGCAGGCATGGCACGCACGGGCCGCAAAGACTACTTGCGGGCAATCCCTGTGGGCGGCAGCCTGGCCTTTCTTGCCAGCATCGCCACCTGGTTCGTGGTCGTGGCGATTATCTCGCATGTCACCGCGCCCGCGCTCGACATTCAAGCCGCGACGGGGCTGCTTGCCATTGTCGTTCTGCTCGTGATCATGAACTGGTTTTTCCATAAGGTTTACTGGACAGGATGGATTGGGAGCCATTCCAACCGCCGCAAGCGCATCATGGAAGCCGAGGCCGAGGGCGCGGGCAATTCGCGCACGTTTTGGGGCCTGGCTTTGCTGGGCTTTACAGCCATCTATCGCGAGGGCTTCGAGATCGTCCTCTTCCTCCAGAACCTGCGGCTGCGGGCGGGCAGCACGCTGGTACTGGAAGGCACGGCGGTCGGACTGGGCTTGACTACCGCCGTGGCTATCCTGGTGTTCCTGGCAAACCGGAAGCTGCCGTTCAAGAAGATGCTGGTGGTGACGGGCATGCTTCTTGGAGCCGTTCTCCTGGTGATGGTGGGCGAAGAAGCGCAGGAAATGCAGCTCGCGGGCTGGCTGGGAACCACGCCGATCCACATCCCAATTCCCGATTGGGCAGGCTTGTGGTTCTCCGTGTTCCCCACGGTGCAGACGCTGGCGGCCCAGGCACTCGCTGCGCTGCTCGTGATCGGCTCGTACCTAGCCGCAACTCGGCTGCGCCTTACGCGCCCTCATCATCGGGGGGCGGCATAGCCTGACCCCCGAAGGTTCGCCGGGGATCGCCCCTGGGTATACTGTCAGCCAAGGGGCAGATGAAAGAATGCGGTTTGGGTTTGCGGTCAAAGTCATTGGGGCAGAAGGCAGCCTTGCCGCCATCACGGAAGCGGGAGAGATGAAGTCTGCGGATGCCCGGCGCTGGCAGACTGGCCCGCACCTTCGGCAGTCTATTGAGTACCTGCGGGACGTGTTCCATTACCTGCGCAAGACCGACATTCATATGTACCGGATGTCATCGGATATTGCGCCCTATCTCACCCACCCCGACCTGCCGCAGTTCCATAATCAACTGGAAGAGGCCAAAGACGAGCTGGCCGATCTGGGCGCTTTGGCCCGCGAGTACGACATCCGCCTGAGTCTGCACCCGTCCCAATATATTTTATTGAATGCACAGGACGAAGCCGTAGCCCGCAAAAGTATTACCGACCTGAATGCCCAGGCGCGCATATTGGATGCCATGGGCTGCGGGCCGGATGCGGTGGTTGTCACCCATGTCGGCGGCGTGTATGGCGAGCGCGAGGAAAGCATTGCCCGCTTTATCCGGCGCTACAAAGAGCTGCCGCCGGAAACGCGCGCCCGCCTGGTCGTGGAAAACGACGACGTGTCGTACCCCGTCACCGATGTTTTACGCATTCATCGGGAAACCGGCTGCCCTGTCGTGTTTGATAATCTTCATCACTTCTGTCTCAACCCCGAAGGCTTGTCCATGCGCGCCGCCCTGCATGCCGCGCTGGGCACCTGGCCTTCGCACATTACCCCCAAGATACACTATTCTTCGCCGTCCACCTCGTTTGACCCCATAGTGGAGAAGCAAAAGGGCGAGAACGGCAGAACCAAAACGATTACCAAGCTGCGCTCCCCCAAGAACAAGGCCCATGCGGACTTTATTGACCCGCTGGAGTTTGTTTTATTTTGGGACGCTGTGGATGCCGACGCCGCCCGACCGTTTGATGTTATGCTGGAAGCCAAGGCGAAGGACGTTGCTTTGCTGCGCCTGCGGCGGGAACTTGGACGACAGCGGGAGCGTCTTATTCACGGCTGATAAATTGCTGAAGATTTGAACTCTGCGTGCCATAATTGTGTTATAATAAGGGAAGGATGACACCCATAAACCATTTCCCGCGACGCTATCCCACACGTCAATCGGCCTTTATTATTCCTTTTACCAAGTCTCGTTAGACCCATTTCCGGGAGGTGGCACCCATGAGCAACATGCGAACGTCGATTAAGTGCAACTGCGGCCAGCGAATACTCGCCAAGGACGTTGTGCAGCACGGCTACTATTTACGCCTTTTCAGCCCGAGCTTTGTGTATGTGAAGTTCCGCTGTTCACGCTGCAAGAAGCTGGGGGAACAGTTCCTAAAGCAGGAAGAGTGGGAAGAAGGCATCCTGCGCGACGCTCCCTTGGAAGTCTCCACCGAGGAAAAAGAGCAGTTTGCCCAGCAAGGACCAATTGACATCAACGAAGTGATTGACTTTCACTTCCAGCTTGAGGGCATTAATGATCTGAAGGCATTGGAAACCGCGCCGCCGCCGCCCAAGCGCGCCGGCAAAACACGCTCCACGCCGCAGGCCTGACCCTTTACAGAGGTTCTTCACGCACGCCGAAAGGGACGCTCCTTTCGGCGTGTTTTTTTGCGCCGAAGCTCAATCCAAGCGCGGTGCGTGTGATTGCGGGAAGGAAAACGCGCGGCGGGACGCGAAAGAACACGGCATGGCAGAACAATTGACATTGGACGAAGTTTCACGGGTGGCATTCCTGGCCCGGCTGGAACTTACAGGGGAAGAAAAGTCGCGTCTGACGACCGACCTAAACGGCATTTTGGGACAGTTTGCGCGCTTGCAGGAGCTGGATACGCAGGGTGTGCCGCCGACCTCGCATTCGCTCCCCTTGCAGAATGTGCTGCGCGAAGACGTGGTGCGACCGTCGCTGCCGCGCGAGCAGGCGACGGCCAATGCGACAGACAAGCGCGACGGCAACTTCATCGTGCCGCAGATTATGGAAGGGTAAGCCGTGGAACTTTACGAACTCACGGCGCACGCCGTGGCCGATAAAATCAGAAGCGGCGACGTGTCCGCGCGGGAAGCCACGGAGGCTGTGCTGGCCCGCATTGATGCTGTGGATGCGAGTGTCAAAGCCTACGTGACGGTCACGGCGCAGCAGGCAAGGGCGCAGGCGGATGCGGTGGATGCAAGACGCGCGACGGGCGAAACGCTCTCTCTGGTGGCCGGCATCCCTCTTGCGCTGAAAGACAACTTGTGCACGCAGGGCGTGGAAACGACGTGCTCTTCGCGCATGCTCAAAGGGTTCCTGCCGCCGTACAGCGCGACAGTCGTACAGCAACTGGAGGCGGCAGGGGGCGTCTTTACGGGCAAAGCGAACTTGGACGAGTTTGCGATGGGGTCCAGCACGGAAAACTCGGCGTTTTTTACCTCGCGCAACCCGTGGGACTTGGGGGCTGTGCCGGGCGGGTCGTCGGGCGGGTCTACGGCGGCGGTGGCGGCAGGGGAAGCATTCTGGGCGCTCGGCTCGGATACCGGCGGCTCTATTCGCCAGCCTGCGGCATTCTGCGGGGTGGTCGGCCTCAAGCCTACCTATGGGCGGGTCAGCCGCTATGGCTTAATTGCGTTCGCGTCCAGCCTGGATCAAATCGGGCCTATCACCAAAGACGTGCGCGATGCGGCTCTTTTGATGAACGTCATCAGCGGCCATGACCCGATGGACAGCACCAGCGTGGAGCGCGCCGTGCCGGATTACACGCGGGCGCTGACAGGGAATGTCAAAGGCTTGAAGCTCGCCGTGCCCCGCGAGTACTTTGCGCAGGGCGTGGAGCCTGCCGTAGCGGATGCCGTCCGCGCGGCCATTGACGTTTTGGTGGACCAGGGGGCCATCGCCGAAGAAGTCTCCATGCCGCACTCCGAGTATGCCCTGCCGACCTATTATATCCTCGCCCCTGCCGAGGCATCGTCCAATCTGGCTCGCTATGACGGCGTGCGCTTTGGGCATCGCACCCAGCGTGCCCTGTCCCACATTGACTTGTTTGAAAAGACGCGCGAGGAAGGCTTCGGCCCGGAAGTCAAGCAGCGGATTATGATCGGCACGTATGCCCTCTCTGCGGGCTACTACGATGCGTTTTACCTCAAAGCGCAGCAGGTGCGGACGCTCATCAAGCGCGACTTTGACCGCGTGTTTGAAACATACGATGCGATTATCTCCCCCACCGCCCCAACAGCAGCGTTTCAAGTCGGCGCGGTCGCCGACCCCCTCGCCATGAAGCTCAACGATGTGCTGACTATCCCCGCGAACATGGCGGGGGTTCCAGCCATCAGCATCCCGTGCGGCTTTTCCAATGGACTGCCTGTCGGCCTGCAGCTTATGACGCCCGCTTTTGAAGAAGAAACGCTGCTGCGCGCTGCCCATGCCTACGAGCAGGCGACCGAGTGGCACTTGGAGCGCGCCGCGCTTTAGACTACACCCCCAAGGATGAAACACTGTGAGTGAACAAGAACTGAGCTTGCGCTATGGCACAAACCCCCAGCAGACACCCGCGAAGGTGTCGCGTGCGGGCGGCCTGCCGTTTGTCGTGCGCAGCGGTGCGCCGGGCTATATCAACCTGCTGGACGCCATGAATGCCTGGCAGTTGGTGCGCGAAATGAAGCAGGCGCTGGGCCTGCCTGCGGCGGCATCATTCAAGCACGTCAGCCCGGCGGGCGCGGCGGTGAGCGTCGCCTTAGATGTCCCCACCGCGAAAGCGTACTTTGTGGACGACTTGGAATTGTCGCCGCTTGCGACCGCCTATGCGCGGGCGCGCGGGGCGGATCGCCTGTCGTCGTTCGGGGACTTCGTGGCCGTGAGCGACCCTGTAGATATGGCAACCGCGACCCTGCTCAGCCGGGAAGTGTCCGACGGCATTATTGCGCCGGGCTTTGCCCCCGACGCGCTTGCGCTTTTGCAAAAGAAGCAGAAAGGCAAGTATCTGGCGATTGAGATAGACCCCGCCTACGTGCCGGGCGAAAGCGAAAGCCGGGAAGCGTTTGGCGTGACATTCACGCAGCGGCGCAACGATCTGCCGATTACCAAAGAACTGCTCCAGCAGGTTATCACCCAGCGCGCCGACCTGCCCGAAAGCGCACAGCGCGACATGCTGGTGGCCTTGATTGCACTCAAGTACACGCAGTCAAACTCTGTGTGCCTGGCCCGTGACGGCCAGGTGATTGGGATGGGAGCGGGCCAGCAGTCGCGGGTGCATTGCACGCGGCTGGCCGCCGCCAAAGCCGATCAGTGGTGGCTGAGGCAGCACCCGCGCGTCTTGGAATTGCCGTTCAGGGCCAATGTCAAGCGCCCGGAGCGCGAAAACGCCATTGACCAGTTTTTGCAGGAAGACCTCTCTCCCGAAGAAGACCGGGCGCTGGCGTCGGCATTTGACTTTCTGCCCGTGAAGCTTTCCCGCGAAGAGCGGCGCGCGTGGCTGGACAGCCTGCACGGAGTGACCTTAGGCTCCGATGGGTTTATTCCATTCCGGGATACGATTGACCGGGCCAGCCGCAGCGGGGTGGAGTTTGTGGCGCAGCCGGGCGGCTCCCTGCGCGACGATGCCGTGGTCGCCGCCTGCGATGCTTACGGCATGGCGATGGCGATGACCGGCGTCCGCTTGTTTCACCACTGACAAAGGACGCTTTGGATGAAGCCCACCCAGCACCGCCACAGCCGCTTTCTTTCTCTCCAACCTCCGGCACAGGCCGTGATACAATACCACCTATGACAACCTATGAACCTGTGATTGGCATGGAGTGCCATGCCGAACTGCTCACCCAAAGCAAGATGTTCTGCGGGTGCGCCAATGCATTTGCCGGCGCGCCCAACACGCGCACCTGCCCGGTCTGCCTCGGCTTGCCCGGCTCGCTGCCTGTGATGAACGGGCATGCGGTGCAGCTTGTTTTGCGCACGGCGCTCGCGCTCAACTGCCGTATCTCGCGCGACTGCCTGTTTGCGCGCAAGAACTACTTTTATCCCGACCTGCCCAAAGGCTACCAAATCTCGCAGTATGACGACCCGATCGGCGTGGGCGGGCACCTGGATATTACGCTGGAAGACGGCGGGACGAAGCGCGTACATATCCGGCGCGTCCATTTGGAAGAAGACACGGGCAAGCTGATCCACGCGGGCGGGAATGAAAGCGAAGTGGACTACAACCGCAGTGGCGTGCCGTTGATGGAGATCGTCACCGAGTTTCCGCCGGACTTGTTCTCGGCGGACGAGGCACGCGCTTATTTAGAGAAGCTGCGCTCCATTTTGATCTATCTGGGCGTATCCGACGGCAAGATGGAAGAAGGACACCTGCGGGCGGAGCCGAACCTGTCTGTCCGCCCGGCGGGGACGGACGGGGTCGGGGTGAAGACCGAAATCAAGAACCTGAACTCATTTAAGTCTGTGTACAAGGGGATTGAGTATGAAGTGGAGCGTCAGTCCGCTTTGCTCAATGACGGCAGTGCGGTGCGTCAGGAAACACTCGGCTGGAACGACCTGCGCGGCGAAACCTATCATATGCGCTTCAAGGAAGAAGAGCAGGAGTACCGCTATTTTCCCGAACCCGACCTGGTACCGCTGCACTTTGAGGACGCGAATATTGAAGCCGCCCGTGCCGCCCTGCCCGAGCTGCCGGATGCCAAGCGCGAACGGTTCACCACGCAGTATGGCCTGCGCCCTTACGATGCCGCCATTCTGACGGGCAGCCGCCCGCTGGCCGACTACTATGAAGCCGCCACGCGCACCGGGGCCGACCCCAAAGCGGTCGCAAACTATGTGACCGGCGACCTGGCGCGTCTGCTCAATGCATCGGGGCAGGAGATTAACGACAGCAAAATCACGCCGGAGAGTTTGGGCGCTCTGCTGGCTCTGCGCGACAGCGGCAAGATCACCAATGTCATCGCCAAAGCCGTCTTGGAGGAGATGTTCAGCACAGGCCAAAGCCCGCAGGCGATTGTGGATGCCAAAGGGCTGGCCGTGGTGTCCGACGAAAGCGCCATTGAAGCCGAAGTGGACAAAGTGGTTGCCGCCAATCCCAACGTTGTCGCCAAGATCAAAGCGGGCAACGACAAAAGCAAGGGCTTTCTGACCGGGCAGGTGATGAAGGCGATGCGCGGGCAGGCGCGCCCCGATGTGGTCAATCGCCTGCTGGACGAGCGCCTAAAGTAACAGCCTCATGGACTTGCCGGACGTTCTGCGCCGAGAGATGCACGCGCCCAATCCACTGCTGGAAGCGGGGGATCATGTGCTGGTAGCCGTGTCGGGCGGGCCGGACTCGCTGGCCCTGCTGCATGCGCTCCACCATCTGCGCGCTGAGATTGGCTTGCGAGAGTTGTCGGCGGCCCATTTCAACCACGGCCTGCGCGGGCGGGAGGCGGACGGCGATGCCGCTTTTGTCGCGGGCTTCTGCGCGGCGCACGGCATTGCCTGTTATCTGGAAAAAGCAGATATTGCCGCCGAAGCCGCGCGGGCGCATGTGTCTGTTCAGGAGGCCGCACGCACGGCCCGGTATGCGTTCTTCGCGCGGGCGGCGCAGCAGTGCGGGGCAGGCAAAGTGGCGACAGGCCATACGCAGGACGACCAGGTGGAAACTGTCCTGCTGCATATCCTGCGCGGGACGGGGCTGGACGGCCTGCGCGGTATTCCCGCCCGGCGCGGCAGTTATGTGCGGCCTCTGCTGGGCGTGACCCGTGCGCAGGTGGAAGCCTACTGCGCCGTCCACGCGCTCGTGCCGCGCCGGGACAGCTCCAACAGCGATTCGTCCCACTACACCCGCAATCGCATACGCCACGAACTGCTGCCTTTGCTTGAGCAGGACTATTCTCCCGGCACGCGAAACTCTCTGCTGCGCCTGTCCCAGATCGCCGGAGCGGATGCCGATTTCCTGCAAACCCATGCCCGAGCGGTTTTGGAGCAAGTAACACTCGCCGACAGCAGTTCCCCCGCCCGCTTGACGCTCAGCCGGGCCGGGCTGCGCGCGCTCCACCCGGCCCTGCTGCGCCATGTCCTGCGGGCGGCTGTGGACGAGGCGCGCGGAACCACCGCAGGCATCACGCACCGTCATTGGGAGCAAATGTGCGCGGCTTTGCTTTCGCCCCGCCAGACCGGGTGGGAAGTGACCACGCCGACGCCGCACTGGCGCATTGCCGTCCAGGGCGACGTGGTCACGCTCGTGCGTCAGGAGGACCAGCCGCCACGGGAGATGAGTTCCGGCTCAGTCCAATTGGAAATGGGCGGCAGAACACAGATTCCCGGCTCCGGCGGGTGGATACAGGCCGCGCTTTTGGCGAACTCTCCCCTGCCCCTGCCGACCCCAACTCAGGCGGTTTTTGATGCCCGCCAGGTGCATCTGCCCTCGCTGCATGTTCGGTTCTGGCAGCCAGGCGACCGGATCGCGCCACGCGGCATGGCAGGTCACACGAAAAAACTACAGGATATTTTCACCAATGCCAAGGTGCCGCGCCCGCAGCGTTCGCACGTGCCCCTTGTCGCAGACCAGGAGGGGTTGCTCTGGGCGGCGGGATTGGCTGCTGCTGAACGCGGGCGCGTCACGCAGGCTACGCAGGAATGCTTGGTTTTAACAGCGTCTTTTGCATGCCCGCCGGATTGAATACGTTTTTGCAGGAAAAGAAGAGGACGACCGCGAATAACAAATCGTTCCACTCTTACCGGAAAGCAAAACAGCGAAGTGCAAAGCGTCTTGGGGCAACTTCTGGATCATTCGCCGTCTGCTACAGACGGCCCTGTTCCGCCGCCTGCGGCGCAGTCCCCGCGTTTTGGCAGGACGCCGACGCTTTGGCCCGGCACCGGCGGGTTTACGCTGATTGAGCTGCTCGTCGTTATTGCCGTCATCGCCATTATTGCGGCGATCCTGTTTCCCGTCTTCGCGAAAGTGCGTGAAAAAGCACGGCAGACCTCCTGCGCAAGCAACCTGAAACAACTGGGGCTGGCGATTGCGCAGTATACCCAGGATTACGACGAGGCTTATCCTCTGGCGGCTTACGGCGGGGCCACCTGGCGCGGCCTGACTTTCCCGTATGTCAAAAGCGTTGCTTTGTACTCCTGTCCTTCCAACCCTTACGGCATGGGGGCGACCAACACCGCCGGGGATGACGGCCAGTTTCATGTGTCTTACGGCGCCAATGAAACGCTGCTGGCGACCCCTAACTCGCCCCGCCGCTCGGTCAGCTTGGCCGCTGTGGACAGCCCCGCACAGATGTTTTTGATCGGCGAAAGCGACAGCGCGGCCTGGGAGCTGCATTATCTGCCCCAATCCGGCCTGCCTGCCCTGCCCCCCTGGGTTAATGACCCGATCAGCGACCCGACCTGCAGCCAGTGCCACCTTCCGGCGTCTGCCGCAACCCATGCCGAATTGTTTGTGGGGCACTCGGGCTTTGGCAACTGGCTGTTTGCGGACGGCCATGTGAAGGCGCTGAAGCCGACGCAGACGTGCCTTGCTTTTAACATTTGGGACCTGGACAACAGCGCTGTCTGTACGCCCCTATTTCAGCGGCGCCTCGCGCGCAACCAGCAATACTGGGACACTGCCGGGACGCCTTGATCGCCCTGGTTTGTGCCTCAACTTCTCTTGCTTGAAGGAGTTTTAATCTCATGGTTTATGAATGTCCACAATGTAAAACGCCGCTCCCGCCCGGCGTCATGGCCTGCGCCAAATGCGGCCTGCAGTTCGCCACTCCTATTCCCCCCGATGTCACCGTGCCCGCACCCGGCACGCTGCCGCTGCGCGCGCCGGAGACCGGCAGCGGTTCCCCATTTGCCACAGACAGCGCGCCGCCACGCCAAGTAATTGCGGTCGTGGCCGCCCTGGGCGTCATTCTTGTGCTGGCCGCGCTGTATGCGATTTACACCTTCAGCCATACGTCTGTGCCGAATGATTCCGGCCCGCCCAGGGTGGGTTCCTCCCTGCCGCCTCCGCCGAGTCCAAGCATGCCGGGGGGCATGTATCAGCCCCCCGGCATGAGCGGCACGTCTCCCGCGCCTGCGGGCAATGTCGCGCCGATTCAGCTTTCCGGCGGCACGGGGTCGTCTTCGGGCACGGCGGCGACCGGCACCGGCGATGCCGCGTTGCAGGGCCGCTGGCAGGCGAAGAACATGGACTTTTATGTGTTTAACGCGGACGGCACCGGCTCGCGCGGCAATACGGTCAATCCCAGCAAAAACGACAACTTCACCTGGGTCGTCACCGACAATCAGTTGGTGCTCAACGGCAAAAAAGAAGAGCGGATCACGTTCAGCACCGGCCCGGATGCCAGTTTCCTTTACCTGCGCCTGCCGGATGGCCGCAATGTCCAGTTTGCGAAAACGGGCACGTCTTAGCCGAACATGTCATTTCCATCGGCCCGTGATACCCCAACGACGAAGTTTTGCCCTGCTCGTTTCGGCGTTGCTTACGCTCTCCTATGGCTGATTATCGGCATACCAACGACGGAAGAAATTGTTCCGTCGTTGGTATGCGCTTAACACGCCACTGCAATCACCCTGCAACCCAGGCTAGGCACCGGGACAAAGGGATATTCGCGCTGCAAATGCAAGATCAGGTAACGTTTATGAAGAATTATGCATCGCTTTGTCTCGCGGCGGCAGCGATCTTATTGTCGCCCAATGCCCGCGCCGACAGCGCTCTCACGGTAACGGGGATGCGCTGCGAGTATACAGCAAATCCGCGCGGCATTGACAGCATGCATCCGCGCCTGAGCTGGCAATTGCAGTCGGACGCGCGCGGACAGCGTCAAACCGCCTATGAGGTGCTGGTGGCCCGCACGCCATCCGCTCTGGCACGCAGCCGGGGCGAGCTGTGGGACAGTGGCAAGGTTGTTTCGGATCGCTCCACTGCCATTGCCTATGCGGGCGCGGGGCTGCACGCGGGGGAGCAATGCTGGTGGAAGGTGCGTGTCTGGGACAAAGACAAGAAGCTGTCTCAGGACAGCCCGGCGGCTTCCTGGCAGATGGGCCTGCTCAAGCCTTCGGATTGGCAAGGCCAATGGATTACGACCGATGCGCCCCGGAACACCCTCAGGGATGGAAACGTCCTGCCGCCCTGCCCGTATCTGCGCCGGTCGTTTGCGCTCGCGAAGCCTATTGCGCAGGCGACGCTCTTCGCCACGGCGCGCGGCATGGTTGAGCTGCATCTCAACGGCGCGAAGGTCGGAGATGCCGTGCTCGCGCCGGGCTGGACCGATTACCGCAAGCGGATTGAATACCAGACTTATGATGTGACAAAAGCGCTGCACCCCGGCGCAAACACGGTCGGGGCGATTCTGGGCGATGGCTGGTACAGCGGCTATATCGGCTTCGCGCGCAAGCGGGATTACTATGGCAGCCGCCCGCAGCTTCGGCTCCAGATCAACATTGAGTATGCCGACGGCACGCGCCAAACAGTGGCGAGCGATGGGGCATGGCGGTATCGCTTGGGGCCAATCACCTACTCGGATATGCTGCAAGGCGAGGCATATGACGCCCGCCGCGAGATGGCGGGCTGGGACAATGCCGGAGCGCAGGCGGCGGGCTGGCGGCCCGTGTCAACAAAGATTGAAAGCATAGTATCGTCCCATCTCGATGTGACTGCGCCCCTCGCGGCGCGGATAAAGAACAACGCGCTTTCTGTGACGGCAAGCAACGACCTGGCAGGCGACCCGGCATTGAACACCGCCAAAACCTTGCGCGTGGACTACACATTGGGCGGCGCGGCGCACGCGCAGACGGTGAATGAAGGCCAGACGCTGCAAATCCCCGGCCCGACCGAGACGCCCGGCACGCTGGTTATTCGCCATGCAGACTACGGAGCGCTGGGCGCGGCAGCGCCTGCCGCCGCGAAAGTCCTCCTGGTCGGGATGCACGGGCCGCCGGTGCGGGTGACGCAGCATCTGCCCGCCCGCCGGGTGACACAGCCGACACCGGGGGCGTACATTTTTGACCTCGGGCAGAACATGGTCGGCTGGGCAAGGCTCAAAGTGCATGGCCCGGCGGGCACGCAGGTGCGCCTGCGCTTTGGCGAGATGCTCAGCCCCGACGGCACGCTGTACACGGCCAACCTGCGCACCGCCCGCGCGACCGACACGTATACGTGCCGTGGGAGCGGAAGCACGGAAGTCTGGGAGCCGCATTTTACGTTCCACGGCTTTCGCTATGTGGAAGTGACGGGGTATCCCGGCAAGCCGCCTCTTGGCGCGATTACCGGGTGCGTGGTCGGCTCAGACACCCCGCCCGCCGGAACGTTTACTTGCTCGCAGCCGATGGTCAACCAGCTTCAGCACAACATTGTGTGGGGCCAGCGCGGCAACTTCCTGAGTGTCCCGACCGACTGCCCCCAGCGCGACGAGCGCCTGGGCTGGATGGGCGACGCCCAGATATTTGTCCGCACGGCCACGTACAACCGCGACACGGCGTCGTTTTACGAAAAGTGGATGCAGGATGTGGACGATGCGCAGGCCTCCGATGGCGGATTTTCCGATGTTTCCCCGCGCCTCGTGGACGACAGCAACGGCGCGCCGGCCTGGGGCGATGCCGGGGTGATTGTTCCGTGGACGGTTTATCAGGCCTACGGCGACACGGAGATCGTGCGGCGGCACTGGCCCGCGATGACGCGCTGGCTGGACTATATCACGAGCGCCAACCCGAACGGCTTATGGATAAAGCGCAGAAGCAACAACTTCGGCGACTGGCTGTCTATTGCCGCCGACACGCCCAAAGATGTTCTCGCCACGGCTTACTATGCCTACGACGCATCGCTGATGGCCCGCATGGCCCGCGCGCTGGGACGTCCCGCCGAGGCCGCGAAATACGAGGCCCTGTTTGCCCATGTCAAAGCCGCCTTCAACACGGCTTATGTCGGGCCGGACGGCAGGGTCAAAGGCGACACGCAGACCGATTATGTCCTCGCCCTGCGCTTTGGCCTGCTGCCGGACAGCCTGCGCACGCTCGCCGCGCAGCATCTGGCGGCCAATATCGCCGCCAAGAACACCCATCTCTCCACCGGATTTGTCGGTGTCGGTTATTTATGCCCTGTGCTTACAGAAACCGGGCACAACGATGTCGCCTATCAATTGCTCCTCAGCGACACCTTCCCAAGCTGGGGCTATTCTATCAAGCAGGGCGCGACCACCATCTGGGAGCGCTGGGACGGCTACACGCAAGACAAGGGCTTTCAAAGCCCAGGCATGAACTCGTTCAACCACTACTCGCTCGGGTCGGTCGGCCAGTGGCTGTACCAGGATGTCGCGGGCATAGACACCGACCCGAACCGCCCCGGCTACAAGCATATCCTGCTGCACCCCCACCCCGGCAGGGGCCTCACGCATGCCCGCGCCACTTATGACAGTATTCAGGGTAGAATTGCGAGCGATTGGACGACAAAGAACGGGCAGTTCGCGTGGACTGTCACCATTCCCGCCAACACAACAGCCACAGCATGGATACCGACCGGCAGCCCGGCTGCCGTCACGGAAGGCGGCAAACAGATAGGCCTGTCCCCCGGCATTGTGTCTCTAGGCGCGCAGAACGGCTCCGCAGTCTGTGAGCTGCAATCCGGCACGTACCGCTTTGCCGCGCCGCTCTCAGCGCATTAGGGGGCACAGACGCCTGTATCTTATTCTATGAACACAGCATTTCTTCAAGTAAGCAGTCTGAGCAAGGCCTACGGCGGCGTGCAGGCGCTTTCGGGCGTCAGCCTGGACGTGGCGGCGGGCGAAGTCCACGCCTTGATGGGCGAAAACGGGGCGGGCAAGTCCACGCTGATTAAGTGCCTTTCGGGGGCAGTCCGGCCCGACAGCGGCGAGGTGCGCGTGGACGGCAGCCTCGTCCTGCCCGGCGATGTGCATGCGGCGGAGGCGGCCGGGATTGCGGCCCTGCACCAAGAGTCAACTGCCTTCGCGCACCTGAGCGCGATAGACAACATCTTTGTGGGACGCGAGCCGCGCCGCGCCCTCGGGCTGCTTGACAGGCCGCGCATGCGGCGCGAGGCACAGGCTCTTCTCAGCCATCTCGGCGAGCAGATCGACCTTAATAAGCCATTGGAGGAACTGTCTCTCGCGCAGCGGCAGATGGTGGGCATGGCCCGCGCCCTCTCGCAAAAAAGCCGCCTGCTGATCCTGGACGAGCCGACGGCCTCGCTGTCCGCCCGCGAGACCGAGACGCTGTTTCGCATCATTCGGCAATTGCAGGGCGAAGGTGTCGGCATCCTCTATATCAGTCATCGATTGGAAGAAGTGTTTGCGCTTGCCACGCGGGTGACGGTGCTGCGCGACGGCAAATTGGTGGAGACGCGCGCTATCGGGGACGTGACGCGGGACACGCTGATCCGCCTGATGGTGGGGCGCGAGCTGCTGGCTGAAGAACGGCGGGAAGCACCGGACACGCCCGGCGAGGCGCGGCTGGAGGTGCGCGGGCTGACACGGCCCGGCGTCTTTCGCGACATCTCGCTGACCGTGCAGGCCGGGGAGATTGTCGGGCTGGCAGGGCTGGTGGGCGCGGGCCGGTCGGAAGTGGCCGCCGCCATCTTCGGCATTGACAAAGCCGAACAGGGCACGGTGACGGTTGAGGGCAAGCGCCTGGCTTCAGGGTCGGTGCAGGAAGCTATCGGGCGCGGCGTCGCGCTGGTTCCCGAAGACCGGCAGCATCAGGGACTGGTTTTGCCGCTTTCGGTCGGCGCGAACTTGCTGCTGTCGGCGCTTGGCTCGCCCAAGCTGGGAGGCTGGCGGTCGGCGGAGAAAGAAAGCAGCGTGGTGCGGGATTTAATGCAAGAGTTATCGGTCAAAGCGGCAGGGCCGGGGGTGGCGGCAAGCACCCTGTCCGGCGGCAATCAGCAGAAGCTGGCATTGGGCAAATGGCTGGCGATGTCCCCCCGCATACTGATTTTGGACGAGCCGACGCGCGGCGTAGACGTGGGCGCGAAGGCCGAAGTGTATCGCCTGATACGCGGCCTGGCGCGTGAGGGCATGGCGACCCTGCTTATCTCGTCCGACCTGCCGGAGATACTGGCCCTCAGCGACCGCGTTTTAGTAATGCGCGAAGGGATGCTTGCGGGCGAGCTGACACGCGCGCAAGCGAGCGAAGAGAAGATACTCACGCTGTCGCTTCCGGCAGAAGGGGTGGCCGCATGAGCATATCGGCTCTTCCTGCGTCATCCCCAAGGCACGCTTCGGTTCTCAGCCGTTTCACGCGGCAGCGCGAGTACGGCGTCCTGGGACTGCTCGTGCTGACGCTGCTTGTGGTCGGCGTAGTCAACCATGCGTTTTTGGCCCCGGACAACCTGCGGGACATCCTGGTGGCGAGCGTGCCGACGGTGATTGTGGCATGCGGGCTGACGTTTGTGGTTATCTTAGGCGAGATTGACATCTCTATGGGGTCTCTGCTCGGCCTGCTGGCGACTGTGATGGGGCAGTTGACATCGCCCGCCCATGCCGGGATGTCCGTCGGCATAGGCATCGCTGTCACGCTGGCGCTGGGCGCGGGGGTGGGACTGATTAACGGCCTGCTTGTGGCCTACGGGCGGATGCCGTCCATTATTGTCACATTGGGGATGCTGACCGTCCTGCAGGGCATCAATCTTACGCTGATTAACGGCAAGTTTATCACGGACTTGCCTGCGGGCCTGCGCTTCTTTGGGATCGGGCGAATAGAGGGCATCCCCGTGAGCATCTGGACTGCGGTGGTGGTGGTTTGCTTGGCACTCTTTCTCGCCCGGCAGATGCCGCTGGGGCGGCGTCTTTATGCCGCAGGGAGCAACCCGGAGGCGGCGCGGCTGGCCGGGCTGAACGTGCAGGCGCTCAAAGTGTTCGTCTTCACGCTCACGGGCTTTCTCACAGCCGTCGCGGCGATTGTCAGCGTGCCCCGGCTCGGTATTATCCAGTCGGGCATCGGGCAGGGGTTTGAGCTGCTGGTCGTGACATGCGTTGTGGTGGGCGGCACTTCCATCAGCGGCGGACGCGGGACTGTGGTCGGCTCCGCGCTGGCCGCCCTGCTGCTTGGCGTGGTCAGCCCGATGCTGATCTTTCTGCGGCTGGGCGTCTCCGCAACCTACTGGGAGCGGGCCATTCAGGGCGCGTTTATCCTGGCGGCGGTGCTGATTGACCACGCCACGCGGCGGCGGGGGGCACATTCGTGACACACCCGACACTTGCCAAACTTCCGGCCCGCACCCTGCCCTTCCGGGCCGCCCTGCCTTCGCGCCAGGAGAGTGTGCTTCTTATTCTGCTGCTGGGCCTGCTCATCACCGCCAACGTGCTCAGCCCGACGTTTCTCGCCCCCGCTGCGCAATTAGAGTTATCCACCCATGTGTGGGAACTCGCGCTGCTGGCGCTGCCCATGACATTGATTATCCTGACGGCGGGGATTGACCTCTCGATCGGCTCCACGATGGCTCTGTGCGCGGTGGTCTTTGGCCTGTGCTTTCAGGCACACGTTCCGTTAATTGTGGCGGCGCTGCTGACTTTGCTTTCCGGCGCGGCGGCGGGTGCGCTGAACGGCGTGTTTGTGGCGTATGTGCGCGTCCACCCGCTGATTGTCACGCTGGCGACTCTGGCGGCGTATCGCGGTATCGCGGAGGGCATCAGCCTGGGACGCCCGGTGTCGGGCTTCCCCGCGAGTTTTACCCATTGGGGCCAGGGCGCGGTGCTCGGCCTGCCGATCCCCGGCATCCTCTTTCTCCTTGCTCTGGCCGTGACCGCGTTCTTTGTCGGGCGCACGCCGCTGGGGCTGTGGCTGTCGGCGATTGGCTTTAACGAAACCGCCTCGCGCTACTCCGGCGTTGCCGTTGCCCGCATCAAGCTGCTGCTGTACACGGCGTCCGGGCTGGCTGCGGGCCTGGCGGCTTTGCTGTTTGTCGCACGGCGCAACACGGCCAAAGCGGACATCGGCACGGGCATGGAGCTTGCCGTTATTACGGCGGTCGTGCTGGGGGGCACCAGCATCTTCGGCGGGCGCGGGCGGCTGTTCGGCACGGTGCTGGGCGTTCTGCTCATCCATGAAACGCGCGAGTTTGTGAGCTGGCAGTGGAACAAAGACGAGCTGAATCTGATTGTCATCGGCACGCTGCTTCTGTTGTCTGTTCTCGCGGACAGCCTGTTTTCGCCCAAACAACGCTGACAAGCAGCGGAGAAAGCCCCCCGGTTTCTTCTGCTTCTCTCATCGCTCGCCAACTTCACACATGTATCACGCACGCACCGAGGAACCCCACATGCGCAACCGACTTCTTCCCATTGCTTTGCTCTCCGGCACGGCTCTTTTTGCACTCGCCGGAGGCTGCGCTCACCACGACGCGGCTTCCGGCGGAGGCAGGGCCGCTTCGGGCAGCGGCGGCAAATCCGTTAACATTTATCTTCTGCCCAAACAAAAAGGAATGGCCTACTTCACAAGCTGCGACGTGGGCGCGGAACAGGCCGCCAAAGACCTGGGCGATGTCAACCTTGTCTATGACGGCCCCACCGACGGCAAGGCCGAGGCGGCGGCGTCCTTGATTGAAACCTGGACGCTCAAAGGCGCGAATGCCATCTGCGTCTCGCCCGACGACCCCGATGTGCTGGCCCCCGCCATGCTGGCCGCCCGGCAGAAGGGTGTCCATGTGCTCACCTGGGATGCCGACGGCAAGCCCGCCACGCGCGAGTTCTTTGTGGATCAGGCCACCTCGGAGCAGATCGCCGATGCCCTCGTAGACGCAATGGCAAAGGACATCGGCGGGGCCGATCCCACGGGCAAAGTCGCCATTGTCACAGCGACTTTGACTGCCGCCAACCAGAACGAGTGGATTAAGTTTATGCAGCAGCGGCTCAAGAAGTACCCAAAGATGCAGCTTGTCGCCATCAAGCCCTCCAATGACGACCAGGCCCTCGCCCTGCAAGTCACGCAGGACCTGATGAAAGCCTACCCCGATCTCAAGGGGGTGTTTGGGATCAGCAGCGCGGCCTTCCCCGGCGCAGCCGAGGCAGTCAAACAGGCGGGCAAGAGCGGCCAGGTTTTGGTTACCGGCCTGTCCACGCCGAATGCCATGAAACCCTATGTCGCGGACGGCACGGTCAAGTCCGTCGTCCTGTGGAACACGCAGGATTTGGGCTATTTGACCATCTGCGCCGCCGAAGCCGTCGCCACCGGCAAGCTCAAGCCGGGCGCGACCACCTTCACCGCCGGGAAGCTCGGCGCGAAGAAGATTGAGGGCGACAAGATACTTCTCGGCGATATTTTAGTCTTCACCAAAGACAACATCAACAAGTTCGACTTCTGAAGCCGCCCCTTGTTACCGCCCTCTCAAAGCCAGAGCACACTCGCTGCTCTGGCTTTTCCACGGCTTACCAACGACGGAACGATTTTTTCCGTCGTTGGTATGCGCTGACTCATCCAGGGAAAGCCCGAAACGTCGCCGCCGAAAAGCTTAATCTTGTCTTAATGCCGGCTTAACTTAGTCTTAACCTCCCCGTGTCATCATAGGGCATCTTCTTGAAAAGCAGGGAACGCATCTCATGCGCCTGCGGAAGAAGTTTGCCCGCATTATGTCTTAGAGGAGGCTTTCATGACACTCTCACCACGCAAACGAGCGGGGTTCACTTTGATTGAACTGCTCGTCGTCATCGCCATTATCGCGATTCTCGCCGCTATTCTCTTCCCTGTCTTCGCCAAAGCCCGTGAAAAGGCCCGCCAGACTGCCTGCCTGAACAACATGAATCAGATGGGCAAAGCCACCTTGCAATACGTGCAGGACTACGACGAATCTTACTATCCCCACCGCTGGAACTGCGACAGCACGGGCGGCAACACACCCAACGAAACCTGTCCCGGCTATGTGGACTCCAGCGGCAACCGCATTGGAGCCGCAGCCAAACTTTCCGGCGGGGCCGAACAGCGCTACTACTGGATGTATCTGCTGCAGCCCTACATCAAGAGCTACGCCGTGTTTACCTGCCCCTCCAATCCCATTGCCTACAACGCAGGCGACAACTCCGGCACCGACCATAACTTGACCGGCACTCCCGGCGCAACCGGTGTTGACTACGGCGGCCAGAACTCCTACGGTCACAACGATGCGTGGATGTCTCCTGCCGGTGCATTTGCCGGCGCGGGCGGCGTTCCCGCATCTATCAAAGATGCACAGGTTCCTCGCCCTTCCAGCACTATCTTGATTGTTGACACTACCTACTACGGCGCTTGTCCGGACGTTACAGCTAACAGCCGCGGTGGCGCGCTTGGCAAGGGACAGATTGGCGGCGTAAATGACGGTGCCTGCGCCGCCGGTGTAGCCTGTAACAGCGACACAGGCTTCTTGAAAAGCCAAGGCAGTCAATACATCTCTTACTGGAAGAACATTGGCAATGCTGACTGGAGCTACAACTACCCCGCCAATGGCTCGCTCCCTGATGCGGCTGCTCCCGACAAAGGCAAAGCCCGCCACTCCGGCTTCATTAACTGCCAGTTTGTTGACGGCCATGTCAAGTCTTACTCTTACGACCAAGTTACCAGCAACATCTGCCTGTGGGCCACCGACATCAACGGCCCCCACCCCGACTGCAACTAGTTCGGCATTGACAAAAAGGCCGGGCGCACCGTGCGCCCGGCCTTTTCTTTGTTGCGTATGCTCCCTGCCGGGTACAATCATCGTATGGATGTCGCTGTCATCGGGGCGGGCATGGGCGGGCTGTCCTGCGCCATCGGCCTCGCCGCACGGGGGGCGCGCGTGACCCTGCTGGAACAAAACACGCATCTCGGCGGCAAGCTCAATCTTTGGCAGCAGGACGGCTTCACGTTTGACACCGGCCCCCATGTCCTGACCATGCGCTGGGCATTGGATGAAGTGTTCGCGTCCGCCGGGCGGCGCATGGACGATATGGTGAGCCTGGTTCCTTTGCCCACCATTTGCCGCTACCATTTCCCTGGCGGCGAAACGCTGGATGCCCCCTCAGGTCCCGACGATGCCGCCCGAGCCATCGCCCGCTTCGCGCCGGGGGAAGAAGAAGGCTTTCGTAGGTTTCTCGCGTATGCCCGGCAGGTGTCCGAAGCGACGACCGACCCATTTCTGCGCCAAGACTTCGGGGCGAGCGTGCGCGGCGTGCCTATCCCCGCGCAGTGGGGACAGTTGGGCCAGTTTCTGCGGCTCAAGCCCTGGCGCACGCTGCGGGATGTCGTGCAGGCGCACTTCCGCGACCCGCGCCTGCGGGCGGTGTTTGAGCTGTATGCGCTGTACAGCGGCTCGCACCCGGCCCGCTCCAGCGGCATCTTTGCCACCGTGGCCGATGTGCAGTGGCGTCAGGGAACCTATTATGTGCAAGGGGGACTTTACCAATTGGCCCTCGCCCTGCGCGCAGTGGCGGAAGAGGTGGGGGTCTGTATTCGCACCGAGACGCCCGTGCGCGAAATAATTGTCAAAAACGGGCGGGCGCGGGGCGTGATCACCGAGAAAGGCGAGCGGCTTTACGCCGATGCCGTGGCCTGCAATGCGGACGCTCTGTCTGCCATCAAAACCCTTGTCCCGCCTGCCGCGCGGCATCGGTGGACGGCGGCCCGCGTGAACAAAATTGAACCCAGCACATCCGCATTTCTGCTGCTGCTGGGCGTGCGCGGCGACTTCCCCAGTTTGGCCCACCACAACTCGTTTCTTGCGGAGGACGCAGACGCCGAGTTCGCCGCCATCTTTGACCGGCACCGCCCTGCCGACGACCCAGCAATCGGCGTCGCCTGCCAGACAGTCACCGACCGGAGCAAAGCGCCGCCCGGCTGTTCCAACTTATTTATGATGACCAATCCTCCGGCCGTTGACCCGCGCGGCGGGTTTGACTGGCATGCCGAAGCCCCCGCGTACCGGGCCAAAGTGCTGGCTAAATTAGAACGCATGGGGTTAACTGACTTGCAGGAGCGCATTATGGTGGAGCAGATGTGGACGCCGCTCGACCTTCAGGCACGCTACGGAGCGCACCGAGGCGCGATTTACGGGCTGTCGTCCAACGGCTGGCGGCAGGCGTTTCTGCGCCCGCCCAATGTGTCGCCGGACGTGCCAGGCCTTTACTTTGTCGGCGGCTCCACCCATCCCGGCGGCGGCCTGCCGCTGTGCGCCCTGTCGGGCACGAATGTCGCAAAAAAGATCGCCGGGGAGGAGGGCTGACGAAAAGCCCTACAGAGGCCCCGCGCCCGCCAGTAAAGAACCCCGGACTTAAGTCCGGGGCCTTCAACAGACTCTATACGAGAAAGATTTCCGTCTTTAGGGGCTGTCAGTTCGTTCTTCAGAGGCTGTCAAGTCCCCTCTTTATCAACTGTCAGTCTTTATCAACTGTCAGTCTTTGCCCACTACACTGTCTGCTGTTGCCGAATGTAGCGGCGCACTGCCTCCCCCATGCCCAAACCCGTCCGCCCAAACCCGTCCGCCCAAACCCGTCCGCCCAAAACTGATCGCCCCAGAGAAACTCATCCAGCTCCGTAAACTCGGCCCGCACCACACGACTTGTCCCACCCTTGAGCAACTTCATGACCGCAGACACGCTATAGCGCGCCTGAACCTGCACCAGAAGATGCACGTGATCAGGCTGGATCGCAAGCTCTTGCGCCTCCCACCCGTTTAGCTCGCATGCCTGCCGCAGTAGGGCTTCTAGGCGCACGGCGACCGGCCCCTTCAGGATGCGCTTGTGGTACTTAGGAATCCAGACCAGATGATAACGCAACCGATGCTTGGTGTGCGCCCCTGTCCAATAACGGGCAGGCTTTTGCTGTTTCGTTTGGTTCAGCGGCTGTGTGTCGGGCTTACTTGTATCCTCTGGTTCGCTCAGGGGTGAGAGTATAACACAGTAAGTTCTCCCCCTCGCCCGCTTCCCATCCAGCCAAGCAACCGCAACGGGTGCGTGGAGGCTCGCTTCAACCCCGGACTAAAGTCCGGGGCGGCCTGCTCGCATCGGTGCAGAAGCGGGCGAGGGGGGAGCCGGAAAGAGTTGCGCCTATGGGCACAGGGGAGCCGGATAAGAGAGATTGAACCACGCCCTGCAATGGCATGGCTGAACGGACAAAAGCCCTTTCAGGGCTAAAGAACAGATGCAGAACAGACCCCGTTGGGGCTAACGAGCAGGCCCTGTCCGCAGCCCCGCAGGGGCTTTTGTCCGCTCAGCCATGCCATTGCAGGGCAGGAACGGAGCGGGGGAAACAGAGGCTTATCTTACTCCCTTCTTTATTTTACTTCCTCCCCTCAAGGGGAGAGGCCGGAGGTCGGTTTCTAAACGGCCATAGGCGACTGCCTGTGGCCCTTACTGTGTGTCGGCTTCGGGCAGGCGGTCGTAGAGGGCCTGGGGCGCATGGGTGCGCAAGGCCCAGCCCGAGTCGCCGTAGGACCAGTGCCACCATTCGCCGACATAGTTGGTCAGGCCGACCGCTTCCAGTGCCTGAAACAGCAGATGCCGATTGCTTCGGGCTGTCTCCGACAGGCCAGGCGTGTCCGCAGGCGCGCTTTCCTCGTCCATCTCAAACGGCGAGGTCATGTCCAGCAGCGTGTGGCTTGTCATGTGCATCAGAGACAAGTCCACAGCCCCGCCGGTGGAATGCGGCGGCGGGCAGCGGTCGTCCGGCGGGGCAGACATGGTGTTCGTGATGCGATGCAGGGTGGCTTTGGCCCATTCCGGGTGACGCGCGGCAAACTCGGCCTTCAGATGCTCGTACATAAAGCGCTGCTGATGCAGGGGCCGGAAGCCTTCAATCATGGCGATGTCCGTGCCGCGCGGCAGTGTTTCTGCCGCGCGCGCCAGCATCTCCGCAACGGATTTGCGGACTTTGAGCGTGCGCGGCATGTCGGCAAACTTGGGGTGCTTCTCCAGAAAGTGAATGCGTTTAGAGAGAATGCGCGGGTCCACCAGCGGTTCGCCGTTGTCGGCAATCGGCACGGCGCGCAGCCTGGTCAGGGGTTCACCAAAAGAGCGAGGCATGGAAAGAAGTCTTTCTAGCGGATGATAAGAGTGTGTCAGGCAAAGGTTCGCGTGTACAGCAGCGACAGCAGAACAGCCTGTCCGCCGTGATACGCCTCATGGGTCAGCACGTGGCCGAGCAGCCATTGGGCCGTATAGGTTCTCTCGGCGCGCGTCGGATGCGCAAGCACCTGGCCTGCACTTGTCAAAGTCTGCACCCAGGCTGTTGTCTGCGCGCGCACTTCATCCAAGCGCGCATAGTACCACTTCAGCGGCTGGTCAGGAGGCGTGGGCCAGTGCGCGTTATACTGGTCGGTTTCGTCCGACAGCAGTGCGCGCGTGACTTCCGGGGGCCGCACTTGCCCACTGATGGCTTCATGCAGCCAGTAGCCTTCCACATCAGCGATATGCAGCAACAGGCCGCCGATGCTCTGCCCGCCCGCTCCCGTTTGACGGGTGACAATATGGCGCGGCACATCCCCCAGTTCCTCGCGCCACTTATCGGTGGTCAGGGCGAGCAGGGACAGCAGCACGCTCAGTTCAGGGTCGGCGCATGAGGACGGAGCAAGGTCAATAATCTGGGTCATGGCGTTTGGGTTACGAAGATACGGCCTCGGACACAGCCGCGAACTGGTCTTTCAGCGCGGGGTACAGAGCACGGTAAATAGAATAGAACTTCTGATAAGTCCGGTGCGCCTCGGCCTGTGGCGGACACGTCCCCACGGTCTGAATGATGCGCCGGCAGGCATCGGTAACCGACGGATACGCCCCCGTCCCGACCATCGCGAGAATGGCCGCGCCGAGAGCCGGGCCTTCATCCACGGCCAGTGCCGTGTGGGAATAGCCGGTCACGTCGGCATGAATCTGACGCCACACGGCGGATTTGGCCCCGCCGCCCGACGCCCGCACTTCCGCGACGGGAACACCCAGCTCAGCAAATATCTGGAAGGTATCGTTGAGCGCATACGCCACGCCTTCCAGCACGGCGCGGCTGAAATGCGCCCGCGTGTGCCGCAGGGTCATGCCAAAGAACACCCCTCGGGCATTGGCATCGGGATAGGGCGTCCGCTCGCCGGTCAGATACGGCAAAAAAATGAGGCCTTCCGAGCCGGGAGCGACTTGCGCCGCGCCCTGTGCCATCAGGTCGTAGGGGTCGGTGCCGACAGTCCGCGCGACCACGCCCTCGGGCTGATAGAAGGTATCCCGCAGCCAGCGCAGCGACCCGCCCGCCGACAGAGAAACCCCCATCACCTGCCATGCGCCCGGCACGGCATGGCAAAATGTGTGCAGGCGCAGGTTCGGGTCCACGGCAGGCGTTTCGGCAAACGCAAACACGACCCCGCTGGTGCCCACGGTGCTGGACACCGCGCCCGGCTCCACGATGCCGCTGCCCACCGCGCCCGCCGCCTGGTCGCCTCCCCCACCCGCCACGGGCGTGCCGACAGCAAGGCCGGTCTGCGCGGCCGCCGCAGCATTGACATGGCCGGTAATTTCAATGCTTTCCGCGCACTCCGGCATCCATGCGGCGGGAATGTCGGTGGCGGCCAGCATGTCCGCCGACCACTGCCGTTTTGCCACGTCAAACAAGGCCGTGCCGCTCGCATCGGATACTTCGGTGGCATGCGCGCCCGTCAGCAGGAAACGGATATAGTCTTTGGGCAGGAGCACTTTGGCAACCTGCGCATACACTTCCGGCTCAGAGTTGCGCAGCCAGACAATCTTGGGGGCCGTAAAGCCGGTCAAGACGGGGTTGCTGATCAGCCCCGCCAGAGTGTCCCGCCCGACCTGCGCCGTAATCCAGTCGCACTCGGCCTGCGTGCGCTGATCGCACCACAGCAGTGCGGGGCGCAACACCTGGTTGTCTTTGTCCAAAAAGACCGACCCATGCATCTGCCCCGACAGGCCAACCCCCTTGATCGCGCTGCCGTCAATGTTCGCGCGGCGCAGCACGGCCTGGGTCGCCGCCACGCAGGCGGCCCACCAGTCGGCGGGGTCCTGTTCGGCCCATAATGGACGCGGCGTGGACAGCGGATATTCCTGCGTATCGGATGCGATCTTCGCCCCGCTTTCGTCTACCAAAAGCGCCTTTGTGCCGCTGGTGCCGATGTCCAGCCCGAGGTAATAGGCCATTGCGTGTTTCTCCTTTTAATGTGTGCGCGACAGCGAGGGCGGGCGCAGGGCCTGCGCCGCCCCCCATGCTGTGTTGGGCTGCGGCCCCAGGGTGACTGCCAGCGTCCCGCCCTGGGCAAGGGCGGACTGCCAAAGCCAGGGGCGGTTGTGCGGCTGTGTATTGAGCCGAATGTCCTGTATAAACGCATTGGCCCTGGATGCGCCACGCGCGCGGATGGTAAATGATTTGCCTGTATAAGGCGCGGCCAGATGCAAAGTCGCCTGGGGAAACAAGGGACTGCACACGGCAAAGCCCGGCTGCGACGGGTCAACAGGATACAGGCCCAGGGCGGACAGCACATACCAGGCAGACATGGTGCCGCAGTCGTCGTTGCCGGGAATGCCGCCCGGCGCAGCCTGGTACGCATCCGCCAGCAGCTCACGAACGCGGGCCTGTGTTTTCCAGGGCAGGCCGCAGTAGTCGTACAAGAACGGGGCCTGCAAATCCGTCTCATTGTAGGGATTGTAATAGCGCCCGTTCCACTGAAGCTGGGGATAAGAAAAGAAGATGTCCAACTGGGCGGCAAACGCGCGGTCGCCGCCCATCAGCGTAACAAGCCCGGCGACATCCTGCGGCGCAAGCCAGCGGTAATGCCAGGCGGAGCCTTCCACATAGCCATGCTCTTGAGCCGGGTCAAACGGACTGGCCCATTGCCCGGACAGCAGCCGAGGACGCATAAATCGGGTTTGCGGGTCAAACACATTGCGGTAGTTTAAGGCGCGGCGGCGCAGCAGGGCGGCCTCTTTGACTTTGCCCAATCCCCGCGCGACCGGAGCAAGCGCGGCATAGGCCAGGCAGTCTTCCTCGGTTTGGGACACGGAGCCATACTGCTCTTTGTCATCGGGAATATAGCCCACCCGGTTCATGTACTCAATATTGCCCTCGCCGAAGAAGGGCTTGCCCGGCGGCGGCTTTTGGGTGGCATCGCGCCACATGCCCTGGTACGCCGTTTGCAGGTCAAAGCTGCGCAGGCCGTAGCTCCACGCGGTCGCCACCAGGATAGTCAAAGGACTGCCGCACATGATATTGGTGTAGCCGTTGGCCTGCGGCCAGCGATCTATCCAGCCGCCCTGCGCGTACATCAAGGCGACGGATTGGCACATGTCCTGCATCCGCTGCGGGGCGATCAGGGCCAGCAGCGGCGCTTCCGTGCGATAAATGTCCCAGCCGGAGAAATTGGCATACACCGCGTGTCCGGCGCGCGCGCGATGGACAGCATGGTCAAAGCCCACATACCGCCCGTCCGTGTCGCTAAACAGCGACGGCATCAGCAGGCAATGGTACAAGCTCGTATAAAAGATCGTGCGCTGGCTGGTCGTGCCGCCCTGCACGTCAATGACATGCAGAGCATGCTCCCACGCGCGGGCGGTCTCGTGCTGCACGGCATCAAAGCCGCGCCCGCCGACTTCCTGCGCCAGATTGCGCCGCGCCCCGGCACTGTCCACATAAGAAATGCCGATGCGCGCGGTCACCGCCTGCGCCGCGCCGCGCGCCGCGAACCGCGCATAGGCGCCCACGCCGGGCTGTCCCGGCTGCTGCGCCGCCCTGCGGCTGCCGGTGGTGACAGTCGCCCCCGCGAATGTGCCGCAGGATGCAAAGGGCCGGTCAAAGCGCAGCACGAAGTACACCGTATAATACGGCTGCGCTCCGCAGAAACAGCGGCTGGTCACCTGGCCGTCCACTTCGTTTTGGCCGACAATGCGCACCTGCGCCGCCTGCGTTTGGGTGAGGGTATGGCTGATGGGCAGCAGCACATTGCCGACCTGCCCGGCGGGGAATGTAAAGCGCAGCAGTCCCGCGCGTTCCGTGGCGGTCAGTTCTGCTTTGACATTCCAGCGCCGCAGCACGGCCTGGTAAAAGCCGGGCGACGCCTGCTCCTGCCGGTGACTAAAGCGCGACTGGTAATCGTCCACGCCTGTTTTGATTGGGCCGGTCGTGGCCGTGAGAAAGACATCGCCTTCATCATCGCACCCCACCCCGCTCATATGGGTCAGGCTGAAGCCCTGGATTTGATGGTCTGTGTGATAGTAGCCGATGGACGGCGCGCGCGTGTCCGGGCTGAGCTGCACCATGCCAAACGGCGCGACGGCCCCCGGAAACGTGTTGCCCCCGCCGGAGGTGCCGATCATGGGATTGACAAACGAAGACAGCGCTGCCTGGGGATCAGGCTTGACAGGCGTGCGCACCGGCGGCGCGAACGCCGTGCGCGGCAGCGGGACAAACACAAAATCCCGCACGGTCTGCACGGCGGTGATGCTCCCGCTGCCGCCGCTCAAGCCGACATAGGCCGTGGGTTTGCCAAGCTGTGCGGCCAGATCAAAATCGTGCCGCGTGGAGAACGTATCGCCCGTTGCTGTATCGGTCAGCGTCTCGGACAATGTTTCGCCGTCATAGCGGAGCGCAACTTTAATAGGATGCCCGCCGGCGAGGTCCACCAGGTCGGTGTCTTGAGAAGCTCCTGCCGCCCCATCTCTCCCCAGGCTTTCCCCCGAAGAGGGATAAAGCGTCAGCCGCACCGCACGGCTGCGCGTGACTGCTCCGCCGTAGCCCAGATCGCTGCCGTCTGCGCCCAGGGCGCGGACGCCGCGCGGATCATTCTGTACGACAAACGCGATGCCGTCCGCCGCGTCCGTCCCCGCATGGCTTGCTTGATACGTAAACGAGGCCCGGAACGCGCGAATGTCCTGCGGCTGCGCTGAAAAGGCGCTGGCGGCCTGATGCGGGCCGCCGTCAGTCAACGTCAGGAGCGAGCGGTCTGCATTGTAGCCGGGCACGGAAAATGCGCCCTGCGTGTTGACAGGCGCAAACAGGCGAAAGCCCGACAGATCGGCGCAGGCAGGCCCCGCCACTCCTATAAAAGCGAGGAGGGCCACGCAAAGCCTTGGGATGCGTTTAGAGAGTGATAGGAAACATGTCATTGTGTCATATTCCAAGCCTTGCTGATGGGTTTGCATGATCGACTCCCTAAAAGATGCGGGCCAAATAGTCGCGTCCCCGCAGCAGGCCGCGCTGCTCGCCGTCCCAGTCGCCGTTATAGCGTGCGTCTTCCAGCTCCATGCTGACCATGCCGTCGTAGCCCCGCGCGTGCAGGCCAGCGGCAATCCCGGCCCAATCCACGATGCCCTCGCCGGGTATGCAATACCGCCACCAGCCTTCGCCGAAGCCAAGCTGTCCTGCCGCCGCCGAGCCGGGCATATCGGCAGGCAAAGACGCTCCTAATATCCCGGTCTCATAGCGCCTTGCCGCGTCAAAGGCCGTGTCTTTGCCATGCACATGCACCACAGAGGCCCCGAACTCGGCAAGAAAGCGCAGCGGATCAATCCCCAGACGCACCAGGTGGCTGGGATCGTAGTTGAGCTTGAGCGTCCCCGAACCACGCTTATTGTCTACCGCCAGCAGGGCGCGCACGGTCTCGGGGGCGACGCCGAGAGCCGGGTACAGCGGCGCAGGGCCAGGCCATCCTTCCAGGGCAAGCACGACATTGGCGTCCGCTAAAGCCGCGCTTGCTTTGGGCCAGCCGAGCGCCCAGTTGCGAAAGCTGTCTGCACGGCTTTGCCCCTGTTCCGGCGGAACAAGGACGCCAAAGCCGCGTGTCAGCCCTAGGTCGCGGGCCTGCGCCGCCGCGCCTGCAATTGTCTGTGCGCCCCGCTCCCGCTGCGCGGCATCCGGCGATAGCAGCAGGCTGAGGCCCGGCAGGTCAAATGTCCCTACGTCCAGGCCCGCATTGCGGATAGTCTGCACGACCTGCGGGTCGGGCCGACCGATGTCTATCGCACCGAACCCGTTGTACTTGGCCCAGGCAGCCAGCTTCGGCAGGGGCAGGCCAGCTGCCGCACCGGGAATGCGAAAAGCAAATGGGGTTGTCATGGGGTTTTGTTAGCCGTCCCCGTGCGCTTTTCCTGCCCGGCGCTTTCAGCATCTGCTTTTCTTGCCTGCCGCCTGCGGCGCGCGACTGCTCCCCCGGCGCGCGCCGCCCGCGCCCCGCACTTGACAGCCCGCCCACCGATATGGGAGAATAGCCCTGTCACACATTCACCGCGCTGCGCGACACACAAGCATAACCCTATTTTTCAGGAAAAACACACTGCTATGCGAACTCCACTCCCACTTTTGTCCATGACGCTGGCCCTCGGCCTGGCTGTTGCTGCTGCCACGGCCACTTACAGTGCCGCCCCCAAACCAGCGGCCCATTCTACGATGACCACGCAGGTCGCCCACGGCAAAGCGTTGGTGGCAGGCAATGGCTGCGCCAACTGCCACGGCGCGAACCTCGCGGGACGCAAGGGCTTCGCGCCCAGCCTGCACGCTTCCGGCGTCTTGAAAGAGTACACCCCAAGCACGTTCGCTCGCGTCATGAACACGGGCGTGACCAATGACGGCGGCCATGTCCGAAAACCCATGCCGGTGTATCACCTCAAGAACGCCGACGGCACTGCGATTTACGCCTATCTCAAGACCCTCAAGTAGAGAGATTCCCGCAATGCCCCCCGACTTTGCCCCCGACCGCGAAACCGCGCTGCGCATTCTGGAAAAGCAATTGGAGCGGATGCGCTCCATGCATTACGGGTATTACGCGCAGTTTTTTCAAGCCACGCATCTGTTCACGGTGATTGCTCTGGCGCTGTTTGGCCTGAGCCTTTATCATCCATTGCGCGGCCTGATCTTTCTGCTGCCGTTCTTTATCGTTTATGCGGGCTTCTTCACGGCCTATCTTTTGTGCTACAACTTGTTTGCGCGCATCTATGCCACCGCCCTGGAAAAACGCATCAACACTTTGGTCGGCGCACGTCTTTTGGTGGCGCATGAGATGGAAGACATTTACTTTTACAAGACGCCCGGCCTGAAGTTTGTCGCCATTGATCTCACCCAGCCGTGGACATTTATCAGCGCGAGCACCGTCTCGTTTACCTTCGGCGGCGTCACGCTGTATGTGATTGGCGCCTGGCGCGCGGCGCAGCTGATCCCCGAGTATGCCGCCCACTTCGCCCCCACCCTGGCGTTCTGGCCTTTGCTTGCCGTGTGGACACTGGGCCATCTGGCGTATCTGCTCTGGTTTTATGTCGGCGGCAAGCCGGAAAAAGCCATTGCCGCGATTGTCAACACTGCCTACGACACCTGAGCGAAGCTCTGGTCGTCTTTGCGGCTTCCGTTGCTGGGGCGAGGCGAGACAGCCCCTAGTGCGCAATTTTTGGCGGGTGCAGGCGCAGCCGTCGGCGGCGCTTCCTCTTTTCCGTGTGCCCATTCCCATAAAGATCAAGCCGTGTTTGAAGAATATCTCGCCTGCTGGGGATTGACACCGGACGGCGTGCCCCTGATCACCCACAGCAGCAGGCTCCTGCCGGTGCGCCGCGAGGGCATGCCTGCGATGCTCAAGATCGCTGTAGAGGCCGAGGAAAAACAAGGCGCGGGTCTTATGCGCTGGTGGAACGGCAGCGGCGCGGCCCGCGTGCTGGCTTATAACGACGATGCGCTGCTTTTGGAGCGGGCGGAAGGCAGCGCGTCGCTTGCCGCAATGGCTTGTCACGGTAACGATGATGAAGCCTGCCGTATTCTCTGTCAGGCGGCAGCCCGGCTTCACCTCCCCAAAAACCATCCGCTCCCGGTTCTTGTCCCGCTGGCGCACTGGTTCCAGGAGCTGGAGCCTGCCGCCGCAAAATACGGCGGCATTCTTTCCCTTTGCTCGGCCACGGCGAATGCGCTCCTGGCAAAGCCGCAGGATGTGGTGGCGCTGCACGGCGACATCCACCATGGCAATGTTCTTGACTTCGGGGTGCGCGGGTGGCTGGCAATCGACCCCAAAGGCCTTCATGGGGAGCGAGGCTTTGATTACGCCAACCTGTTCTCCAACCCCAACCATGCAGCGGCGACGGCCCCCGGCAGATTGGCGCGCCGGGCAGCCATTGTTGCGGCGGCGGCAGGGCTGGAGCGCAAGCGGCTGCTGCAATGGGTGCTGGCCCAGTCGGGCCTTTCGGCGGCCTGGTTCCTCGCCGGGGGAGAGACACCGAAACTGCAGCTCAACATTGCCGCAGAGGCAGCCGCGCAGCTGCAAAAGCGTTTCTAGCTTGGGCCGCGCTCAGGCTGCCGGGAATGCCCGCGCCAGGTCAAGCCGAGCTGCCTAGAACCCCTTGACCAGGCGCAGGAAGTTTTCGCGGTCAATGGAGCGGGTAGCGGCCTCTTCAAAAGACACGGTGCCGTTCTTGTGCAGGTCGCACAACTGGCGATCCATCGTCTGCATGCCATACTGCTGGCCGGTTTCAATCACCGAGTAGATTTGATATGTTTTGCCTTCGCGAATCAGGTTGCGCAGGGCGCTGGTGGCGATCATAATTTCAATGGCGGCCACGCGGCCCCCGCCTAGCTTCGGCAGAAGCTGCTGCGCGACTACGGCCTCTAAAGATGTGGAAAGCTGGATGCGAATCTGCTCCTGCTGATGCGCGGGGAACACGTCTACGATACGGTCAATAGTGGCCGGGGCCGAGCGCGTGTGCAGGGTCGCAAAGACCAGGTGCCCGGTTTCCGCCAGAGTGATGGCGGCGGAGATTGTCTCTAAGTCGCGCATTTCACCGACTAAGATTACGTCCGGGTCTTCGCGCAGGGCGGCCCGCAGGGAGTTGTTGAACGAGTCCGTGTCGGTGCCCAGCTCGCGCTGGTTGACCATGCTTTTTTTGTGGTTGTGCAAATACTCAATCGGGTCTTCAATCGTGAGAATATGGCACTCGCGCTCCGTGTTGATGATGTCTATCAAAGACGCGATTGTCGTGGACTTGCCCGATCCCGTGGGGCCGGTGACCAGGACCAGCCCGGAGTGCTTGCGCGTCAGCTCCCGCAGCACGGGCGGCAGCTTGAGGCTTTCCATGCTCGGCACGACATTGGGGATCACGCGCATGGCGCACCCGACCGACGACCGCTGCCGGTAGACATTGAAGCGAAACCGCCCGACCCCTTTGACCCCGTAGGAAAAGTCCAGCTCGTGGGTGCGCTCAAACTTCTGGATTTGGTCGTTGTTGAGGACGTCGTAGACAATGCGCTGCGTGTCCCGCTCCTGGGCCGTCTCATAGGGCAGGGGCACCAGCTTGCCGTCTTTGCGGATCATCGGGGGCAGGGCGACGGACAGGTGCAGGTCGGAAGCGCCCGCGCGCACGGTCATGCTCAGCAGCTCATCGATGTGGACATCGGCCAGCGAGCGTGTTTCGCCGGTGTCATAGGCGCGGCTGTCCCCAGCAATCGGCTCATCCAGGGCGCCGATCTGGCCGGGCAGGAAGTTCTTGAGGCCGCTGCCGGTTTCGGTCGCGCTGGCATCGCTCAGGCGGCTAAGGTCGCTGCCGCCGAGGCTGTGCATGGGCGCGGGCGAGTCGCTGTCTAGCGCAGACCCGCCGCCCCCGAAGGTTTGGCTGGCGAAGCCCGAGGCGGTCACGCCGGGCGAGGGTGACTCGCGGGCGCCTTTGGCGAACGGCAAGGGGGTTTCGCCCCGCGCTTTGGCAGCGGCCTCGGCGGCTTCCGCTTCGGCGCGCGCGGCGAGCAGCAGGTCTACGCTGTCAAAGGTGTCTGAAAGCTGTGAGGCGAACACGTTGTCTGCGTCTCCCGGCGGCCCGGATAGGGCGGGGCGGGACGCGCCCAGCGGCAGCAGGTCGTCATTGTTTATGAACATCGGATTTCTCCCTGGCTTTGATGGTGTTCTTTCAGCATTGTCTTCTTGGGTCGCTTGTTAAAGTATGAACCGAAACCGGCAGGAAGGCCCCTGCCGTTTAGGAATCTACCCCCGGCCCTTAGGAACCTACCCCTGGCCCTTAGGAACCTACCCCCGGCCCTTAGGAACCTACCCCCGGCCCCTCCCTCAAGGGAAGGGAGTAGGAGCAGGAAGGTGAAGTGAACCTCTCTCCAGCCTTCCGGGTCGGCCAGTATAGTGCAGGAGCGTAAAGGGGAAACAAAGGCTTATCTTACTCCCTTCCCTTGAGGGAGGGGCCGGGGGGTAGGTTCCTAAGGGCCGGGGGTAGATTCCTAAACGGCAGGGAGGCCTCCTGATCATTTATTCTCCACGCTTGTTAGCTCAGGCACAGCTGCGACCAGCCTTTGGCAAGGTCCCGGCGGCAGGCCGCCGTTAAAGACGGCAGCGCGTCCCCTGAAAGGCGCAGCGGCGGCAGAACTTCCTCTGCGCTGAGCGGCAGGACAAGGCCTTCCATGCCATCGGCGGCTTCGCAGGCCAGGGCATGCGCAATCTCGTTGGCGAGGCTGACTGTGGCGGTCAGGCGCGGGTTGATCTGGGCCGCGCGGGGCGTGTGGTGGAATGCAATCGCCTCGCACAGCGGGGCGGGCAGGTTCCATTGCTGGGCCAGCGCGGCCCCGATCAGGCCATGCCCGAGCGGCAGTGCGCGGGCCTCCACTTCAAAATAACGCATGCCCTCGCGCTTCGCCTGCGCTTCCAGCGCCACATACAGGTCATGGCGGCTGTGGTCCAGCGCCATTTTTCCGATGTCGTGCAGCAGGCCGGCCGCGAAGGCTTCTTCTCCCTCAAAGCTTTCATGCACGGACGGCGGCAGCAGCGTCGTCAGGGTGCGGGCGCATTGGGCGGTGTCCAGCGAGTGACGCCATACGGCCCGCCGCGCCAGGGCATCGGCATCGGACTTGCCCATAAACACGGCAAAGGTCGTGATTGACATGGCTAATGTCCGCACCGATTTGAACCCCAAAAAGACCACGGCCTCGCGCAGCGACGACAAGCGACGGGGCATGCCGAAATACGCCGAGTTCGCCAGCGTTAAGGTCTTGGCGGCGAGCACGGGGTCGGTGGCGATCACGCGCTCCAGGTCGGAGGGGCTTGCCCCAGGGTCGTTGCTGATCTCTATCACGCGCATGATAACCTGGGGCAGCGCGGCCAGTTCGCCCGCATCGGCCAATATCTGTTCTAAAGTGAATGTCTCGGTTGTGAGCATAGTTGCCTGTTGTGTCTTTGCGCGTTGAAATAGAGTGGCCTTCGCCCGGCGCTGCACGTTCCCGAAAGAGGCCCTCACCCGCAAGCGGGTGAAGGTTAGGAATAGGAACCTACCCCTGGCCCCTCCCTCAAGGGAAGGGTAAGAACATCTTCCCTCTGGCTCCCCAGAATTGGGGCGGGGGGGCTTCTCTGGCTCCCCTTCGCCTGCACGGGCACTTCTTTCATGCTCCCCCTCGCCCGCTTGCGGGAGAGGGGGTTGGGGGGTGAGGGCTGTCCTCTCCAGCGGGCGCTGGGGGGCCTCCTAAACTTCTCCCCTACCCCGCGTAAATCACGCGCAGCGACTCTTCCAAAGTCGTGATGCCGAGCAGTATCTTCTCCATCGCATCGTCTTTCAATGTGCGCATGCCCGCCTCAATCGCCGCCTCGCGGATGGCATACGACGATGCTCGCGCCAGTATCAGTTCGCGCACTTTGTCCGTCACCGGCATCAGCTCATACACGCCGACGCGGCCTTTGTAGCCCGTGCCCTTGCACGTATCGCAGCCCCGGCCACGGTAAAACGTCACTTCCCCTTTGTCCAAAATGTCTAGGTTCATGCCCAGGCGCTTGATCGCATCGCGCGGGGGCGTGTACTGCTCCTTGCATTTGGCGCAGACCGTGCGCAGGAGCCTTTGGGCCATGACACCGACCACAGACGAGGCAATCATGAAGCTTTCAATGCCCATGTCCAGCAGGCGGGCAACCGCGCCCGGCGCATCGTTGGTGTGCAGAGTGGAGATCACTAGGTGGCCGGTGAGGGCGGCTTCTATCGCGATCATGGCGGTTTCTTGGTCTCGCATCTCCCCAACCATGATGATATTGGGGTCCTGGCGCAGCATAGAGCGCAGGCCGGCGGCGAAGGTCATCCCCGCCCGGTTGTTGACCATGGACTGCGTGATCCCCGAAAGCTCGTACTCCACGGGGTCTTCAATCGTGAGAATGTTCTTTTCGCCCGAGTTCAGCTTGGACAAGACCGAGTACAGCGTGGTGCTTTTGCCCGACCCCGTCGGCCCCGTCACCAGGATAATGCCGTATGTGCGCTGGATCATGGACTCGAACATATCGTATGTGTAGGGCAACAGCCCGAGCTTATTGAGGCCCACCGAGATGTTGGACTTATCTAAAACGCGCATGACAATCTTCTCGCCAAAGACCGCAGGCAGCGTGGACACGCGAAAGTCATAGGGCTTGCCTTCAATTGTCGCCGAGATGCGGCCATCTTGAGGCGCGCGTTTTTCGGCAATATCCATGTCCGCCATGATCTTAAAACGAGACGTAATAGAAGCCTGCGCCTTTTTGGGCAGGGTCATGCCGTCTTGAAGGATGCCATCCACGCGGTAGCGGATGCGCAGGCAGTCTTTGGCCGGCTCAATATGAATATCGGAGGCTTTGTCTGTGATGCCGCGCGAGATAATCATGTTGGACAGGCGCACGACCGGCGCCTCCCCGGACAGCTCTTTAAGCTGCTCAATGGTGATCGCGCCTTCATCGTCGCTGCTGCCGTTGGTGATGGAGATGCTCGCCTCGTCAATGTCCCGCATGACATTGGAGACCGCTTCGGTCACATTGACTTCGGTGCGGTAGTTGGCCGCAATCGCCAGAAGAATGTCTTCTTCGGTCGCGATCACCGGCTCCACTTCCAGGCCGGTAATCAAACGAATTTCGTCAATGGCGAAAATGTCCAGCGGGTTCTTCATTGCCAGCGTGATGCGCTTGGCTTCGCGCTCAATCGGCATGACCTTGAACCGCCGGGCCAATTCCTGCGTCACCGTGGACGTGGCTTCCTCCAGCACCCGAATATCGGTGAGGTCCACATACGGCACGCCCCACTGCTCGCCCAGGCAGCGCACCCGGTCGCGCTCGGTAATCAAGCCCATAGAGACCAGCAAGTCCCCGATCTGCTCCTGGGACTTGAGCTGCCGCTGCTTATCCAAAGCCTGCCCGAGTTGTTCTGGAGACACCAGACCGCTGGACACGAAAATATCGCCGATAGTTGCCGCTTGCATGCCTTGCCCTCAATAGAAAATGGAAAGAAACCGGGACGCCGTCCCAGGATACCGTGATTATCGGCAGGCGCGGCACAAAACAGCAGGGTGCGGCGGCCTGAGGGGCGGCTGTGCTTGCGGCCTGTTTTCAGCCGAGGAGCAGGAGCGTTGCAAAGGCCTTCTTTGCGCGTTTTATCGGCGTTGCCACGGCATACCGACGACGGAACAAACTGTTCCATCGTTGGTACGCGCTTGCAGCGCTTTGGCAATGGGTGTACAACGCCGGTGCAGCGTCTCCATGCCTCTTCGGTTTTGGGGGTGAAGGGGCCGGGTAACACAGGCACGAGAAAGCAAAATCGGCGGCGGACACATCCCAACAGCCGCCCAAAGCGAAAGGCATAAAACACAATGGCACAAGAACTTCAAGGACGCACAGTGGCGATCTTGGTCACAGATGGCTTTGAGCAAGTGGAACTGACCGGGCCGCGCCAGGCGCTGGACGGGGCGGGCGCGACAACGCATCTTGTTTCCCCCAAACAGGGGCAGGTGCAGGGCATGAACCATGACGATAAAGGCGATATGTTCCCCGTAGATGTCGCCTTGAGCAGCGCGGATGCGAACCACTATGACGCCCTGCTGCTGCCGGGCGGCGTGGCAAACCCGGACAAGCTGCGCGTGATCCCCGAAGCCGTGCAGTTCGTCAAGGCGTTCTTTACGGCAGGCAAACCCGTCGGCGCGATCTGTCATGGGCCGTGGACATTGATTGAGGCGGATGTGGTCGAGGGCGTCAAGATGACCTCATGGCCGTCGCTGCAAACCGACCTGCGCAATGCGGGCGCAGAGTGGGTGGACGAGGAAGTGGTCACCGACCAGGGCTTGGTGACAAGCCGCAAGCCCGACGACATCCCGGCGTTTAATGCCAAGATCATTGAGGAGTTTGCGGAAGGCAAGCATCAGGGGCAGCAGGAAAAAGTGATGGCGGGCGCGGCGGACTAGCCACACGTAGGTTGATGGGAACAGTTGGCCGCCCGCCGGAATGTTCCGGCGGGCGGCTTGTGTTTGTGTATCACACCGTCAGGAAAGCGGCTTACGCGGGGTCTTTCTGAACGGCGACTTTGATGAAGATCACCACTTCGTTGTGGTTGCGCGTGTGCTGGGTGTCGCGGAACAACTGGCCGAAGAAGGGTAGGTCGCCCAGGATCGGCACTTTGTTGATGTTCTTAATATCGGTGTCGCTAATCAGGCCGCCGATGGCGATGGTCTCGCCGTCCCGCACGCGCAGGGTCGTGGTGGCCTCGCGGGTCGTGATGTCCGGCAGGGTGGCTCCGCCAATAGATGGCCTGAAGATAACCGAGGACACCTCCGGGTGGATGTTGACGGTGATATAGCCGTCATTGTTGACCTTGCCTGTGACGAACAGCTTGATGCCTGCGCTCACCGTGGCCGTGGTGATGTTCTGCCCGGTCGGCCCGGTCGTGACCGATGAGATATAGGTGATATTGTCACCGATAAAGGCGGCGGCGGGCTGGCCGTCCAAAGCCGAAATGTTGGGCTGAGATAGAAGCTTGGCGTCCCCGGTCTGGTACAATGCATCCAAGCCGACTTTGACAAAGTCGGTCAGGGGCGAACGCACAAAGGTCTTAAACTTTGTAACCCTCCCCGCGTAGGGATCAGCGTAAGTATCGCTGAGGCTGGAGCGGGGCGTGCCGTCGGGCTTGTTGCCGATGGATTCGCCAATTTGAGTAATTGCCCCACTGAAGTCATAAGTCAGACCGAAGTTTTTCACGTTGTTTAGATTGATCTCGGTGACTTTGGCCTCATAGTTGATCTGCGCGGGGCGCAGGTCTACGGTCGCGAGAAGCTGCCGGGCGCGGACAATGTCGCCCGCGCTCCCTGTGAGCAGCAGGGCATGGGTGGTCGGCTTGACCGCGACATTGCCCACGGTAGCGGTCACCGACGCGCCCGGCGCGGCGGCGGCAGCGCCATAGGAAGTCGTGGTGCTGGTCGTGCCGCCCGCATCGGCGGTCACGGGAGCCTGCAAATTAAACCCCTGGGTCGGCGCAGGCGTGACCACCAGGCCCGGCACGAGCCGCGCGAGCACGCTCTGCAAATCATCCGCCGACGCATATTTAATATTGTAAACGATAGTCTCCGACGACGCGATATTTTTAGACAAGGCAGCCTCGGATTGCGCGACTACTTGACGCACCTGGGTCAACTGCGCCTCCGTGCCGCTGACAATCAAGACACCGCCCTGGCCGCCCGTGGTCTTGCCGGGCGTCACCTGAATGCTGGGAACGAGCTGCTTGATGATGCCGCTCACATCATCGGGATTGGAGTATAAATACGGCAGCACGGCGGTCTCAATCGGCGCGGAGGCCCGGCCCTCGGCGGTCAAATTAGCAATGGTCTGCGGCGTCCCAATCACATAGGTGCGCCCGATTTTGGCGTATTGATAGCCCGATAGCCGCGTGACCAGGTCCAGCGCGTCTTCCAAAGAGACATGGGCCAGCGAGACGGTCACGGTGCCTTTGACATCCGCCCCCGAGACGATGTTGACATGGGTCTGCATGGACAGCGCTTTGAGCACGTCGTTGATGTCGGCGGCCACAAAGTCCAGGGTCACATCATTTGGCCCGGCACAGGTCTTCGGAGCCGCTTTGTGCCCCAGGGAAAGCGCGGCGCGAGCGTGGATAGGCAGCGGGCCTGCCGATGCAGGCGGGGCAAGAAACGTGGGCGCGGCAATGCCCACGGCGAACGCGGGCGCCAGGGCCAGCGCGCGCAAAGATTTATGGAAACCGGCACGTGTGCGCGGGGTGGAAAACAATAACATGTCTGAACTCCTTTTCGGACAGGGAACGATGAACGGGAACATTAGGACGCCGTGCGGGGCAGTTGCAGGGCTTTCAGCAAAGCAGTCCGCACGTGGGCGTTGTATTTGGCGGAGAAAGCAGCAATGCTGCCGTCACGGTCAATTAAATAAAGCGCGGGAACATCCGGCGCATGATACAGGCAGACCGCGACCGAAGTGTTGCTGATGCCGGGGTCATACGCCTGGTCATACAAACGGGGACTGCCGATTGCGGCGAACGCGACGCGCAGGGCGGGCAGGTTGTCCCAGGTGTTGACATTGAGAACGGTCAGTCCCCGGCTGCCGTAGGCGGCCTGCAACTGACGGAGCTGCGCCAGGTCTTCGGCATAGCCGTCCACCCACGATGCCCAGAAATGCAGCAGCACGACCCGGCCCTTGAGGCTGGACAAAGCGACGCGCGGGCCGGACAGGGTTGGCAGGGAAAAGTCGGGCGCGGGGCTTCCTATGGGCAGCAGGCTCGCCAACGTGGACGGCGCATACTGCGCCACCGTGGCTGTGGGGGCAAGAGCGGGCACGGCGGCGCGAACAGCGGAACGTGTTCGGGAGCGAGCCATAGCGACAGCGACAGGGGCATGCCATTCGCTGCGCGCATCAGCGACTTTAATGGTCGGCAGGCGCAGGGCGAGGCGGCTGCCGAGAGCCGCTGAGGCCGTGAGCAGAGGCCGGAGGGCGGGCGCGACAGCCTTCCAGCGCAGGGGCATGGCCCGCGACATATTCTGCGGCGCAGTCGGCAGCGCAAGCAGAGGCGGCTGCGGCGGGGACGGCGCGGCCACCGGGGCAGCCACAACCGGCGTGGCGGGCACGGCAGCCGGAGCCGAGGCCCCGATGGCCGCGCCTTTGTCTTTCGCGCCGCCCAGGGGCAGCGTGAAGGCCGACTTGCCGGAGCGCAATACGACAAACGAGCGCGTTACTTTGGCGACTGTGAACCGGTCATCTATCAAGTCGCCTTGTTTGACAAAGCGGCGCGTTTCTCCGCTGCGCAGGATGGCGATGTGCTCCGACCCGCTTTGCAGCACGCCCGTGACTGTCCAGGAAGGGGCCACCGGCAAGGGCGGCAGCGACCCGGTGGGGCGAGCAAAAGCGGAGGCAGGGGCAGCGGGAAACGGCAGCGCGGGCGCGGCGGGAATACCGACACTCGTCGGCGGCAGGGCGCGCAGGCTTGCCAGACGCGGGGACGGCACGGCGTCAGAGGCGGCGGCTTGCCTGGGCAGGCTGGCCTGCACGGGCGTGGCGGCAGTGCCGACGGCCACGGCAGGCGCGAAGGGATCACGCAGAGTGGCCGCAGGCAGGGGCGGGGCAGCCTCGGCAGCCGCGCCGGGAACCGCCGCGCCGGGCGCAGTCTTTGCGCCTGGGCCGGGCGATGCCGCTGCGGGCGTGGGGGCGGGGCCTTTGGCGGAAACCGGGCCGGGCATCAGCAGGGCCTTTGCGAAGTAGCCGAACAGGCCGAGCGCGAGGACGGCGAGAACCACCACCTGCGGGATTTGCTTTTTATCGAGTTGCTTCATCCTCGTCTCCTTACAGAGGGGCGACCGTGGTCGGCCTCCGGTGTTACATAATCTGAGCGGCGGCTTCGCCGTGGGCGGCAGCGGCTTTGGTGGCTCCGGCGGCGCTGCGGGCGGCATGCCCTGCGGCATTGCCGACCAGGTGAGAGCTGGGCAGGAACGCCTGCCCGGCGGGCGGCGCAGGCAAAGCTGCGGGCGGGGCGGCGGAGGCCGGAGCCGGGCTGTCATGGAAGACAAAGGCGGTCAGGTGCAGCTTGGTGCTGAGCGCCGTGCTGGGCACTCCTGCCGCCGATGGCGAGGCCGGGCCGGGAGCGATCTGCGCGGCATCCACCGAGATGATCTTGGGGAACCGGGTCAGGCCGTACAAGAAGGCGACGGTGTGGGCATAGCTGCCGGAGACGTCCACGTCAATACCCAGCGTATCGTAGGGCGGGCGCGGCGCGGTTTTCGCGGCGGCATCCGGGGCTGCGGCGCCTGCGCTGTCGCCGGACCCGGCGGGCTTCACCACCACCGGCGCGGTGATTGCGCCGGGGCGCACGGCATCCACGGTCAGATGGGTCTGCGCGGCCAGGCCCTGCAATTGCTGCAGCAGTGTCGGCACGTAAGACTGTGCGCTGACAGATGTTTCCAAAAACTGCGCGCGGGCTTTGGTGGCATTGTAGGTCGCCATCGTGGCATCGTAGCGCCGGGCGATCTGCTCGTTGCTGCCCACTTTGGCTTCCTTGTCGCGAGCGCTCTTTTGCAGAGCGCTAATCCGGGCATTCATCATAAACAGAAGCCCCACGCCGACCACCAGGGTCAGCCCGGCGACAATCATCAGCACCTGCGTGACACGGGCCATGCTGGGAGCCGCCGCAAGGCGGGCGCTGTTAGGACTTTTTAGCATTGTTTGCTCCTGTCTGTGCGGAAGGCTCCGGCTTCAGATGCACCGTCATCTGGAAAGACACTGTATTTTGGCTGCCTATCTTTTGCTGCTGCACAAAGCTCAGGTCAACATGGTCCAGGCCGGGCGACTGGTTCATGCGCAGCATTGCTTCCCCGACTTGCGACTGGTCCAAAGACTGCCCCGAAAGCTGCACCGTGGGGTCGGCTCCCGAGGCGCTGCCGGGCGCGCCGCCGCTGCCTGCCGCCGCCAGCGAGGTCAGCCAGGCTTTTTCGGGCAGGCTGCCGGTGATCGCGGACAGGTTGCTGTACCAAAATAATGTGTCGGCTTTGGCGCCGTCCAGCGTGGTGACTTTGGGGGTCAGCTGCTGCGTTTGTTTTTCCAGGTCGTCAATGGCGTTGACTTTCGGCTCCAGCTTCTGGATTTGGCCGCTGAGGTCGGAGACCTGGCCGCGCACATTGACCATGTGCAGGTACAAAACACTGGTGGCGACCAGCATGCAGCCGATCTCTGCGCTGATGCCGTAGACCAGCTTGCGGACATTCATCTCCTGGCGCTTTTTTTCGGCCCGGCGATTGGCGATCATATTAATGGAGGGCATGTTATTTCTTCTCCGATAAGTGTTGACAGCGTGTACAGTCAGTCTTGAAGAGGCTCTCGCCTTAGAATGTATCTCAAAACTCGTGTACGGGCCTGGAAATGCCTTAAAACCGGCTTCTGCGGCGTTTTGAGATACATTCTTAATGCGAGGGTGCAGGACGGCCTTCACTCCCCAAGAGAGGCCCCCCCGCCCCAATTTTAGGGAGCCAGCGGGGAGATGTCGTTACCCTTCCCTTGAGGGAGGGGCCAGGGGTAGGTTCTTATTCCTAACGGCAGCCGCGCAGCGCCAGGGCGAGGGCCATCCTAAGCAAACGTGAGGCCCGCCCTGCGTCAGCGCGCGGGCTTCTCCGAGCAAGCAGGGCCTTCTTACCCGTGCAAAAAAGCGCGGGGTCAGGCGGCCATCAGCGTATCCCGCTTGCCCGCGCGGGCCGGGCCGCTTTCCATCAGCTCTTTCAGGGCCAGGCCAACACAGTTGGTGAGCAGGGCAAAGTTTGCCTGCAAAAACTCCGGGGCGAAGGCCGATGTGTCCAGCGCGGGGTTATCAAAAACGTTCCACACTTCCACGCTTGCGCCCAGCCGGGCGGCCATGTAAGCATCCAGCCCCAGCATGCGGGCGCTGCCGCCGGACAGCACGATTTTGGACACCGCCCCGCCGCCGGTCGCCGCAGTCACCCCCGCCGGCAGGTTGGAGTTTGCCGTGTCGGAAAGCTGCGACTGATAGTAGTTCATGGAGCGGCGCACTTCGCGCAGAAGCTCGTCCATAACCGGCTGCACGGCTTTGGCGAGGGCCACGGCTTCGGGGTCGGCGTCGGGCTGGAGCAGCGCGCCCATGTTGATCCGGGTTTTGAGTGCTTCCAATTCGGCCCATTCCAGGCGCGGGTGCAGGCTTTTTAAGTTTTGCGTAAACTGATCTCCGGCAATAGAGATAGTGCGGGTGAGGGCAAACTGGCCGTTGGTGACAATGTTGACATCCGTGGTCGCCGCGCCGATGTCCAGCAGGGCCAGGGTGACACCGTCGCCGGGCCGGGTCGCGGTCATTTCCAGCAGGGCGCGCTGCAGGGCGAATGCTTCCACATCCACAGCCACCGGCTCCAGGCCCGCTTCGGTCAGGGTCAGCAGGCGCGAGTCCACCATGTCGTTGGGGGCGGCGACCAGCATCACACCCATTTTATCGGCTTCGTCGGGGACAGGGCCGGTAATCTCAAACTCAATCAGGCTGTCTTCCACCGACGACGAGATATATTTTCCCGCTTCAAAGCGCACCGATTTGCGCAGGACGCCCTCCGCCATGCGCGGCATCTTCACGTGGCGCACAATGACGCTGGTGCCGCTGATGGCGATTGCCGCGCCGTTGGCATCAATCCCGGCCAGCCCGCACAAATCGCGCAGGGCCGTGGCGACCGCGCTGCGGTCCACCACCACGCCGTCGCGCACCGACTCGGCAGGCGTTGGGGCGACTGCGGCCCGCGTGATGCGCCATTGCCCCGGCGCGCGTCCCGCTTCCGCCTGGACCACTTTGATCAGGCGGCTGCCGATGTCTACGCCGACCACCAATTCCTTGCTGAAAATGCGTTTGAGACCAAGCATATCGTTTCCCTTTATGTGAAAGCAGCCCGGCGCCGGGCCTGCTCAATTTCCACTGTCGTGATTTTAATTGTGGCTTTTGGAGGGGAAAACTAGAGGGTGAATACAAATCCGGTGAACCTGCGGGGACGGTGCAGAAACCGTGCCGACTCGCCTGCATGCTTTACCGGTTTGTGTTATAATGGGGTGAATTGAGAGAAAAAGACATCAGGCAGCCCTCTTCCGCCTTCGCAGGCCCATTGCTTACGCTTTTCCAAAGCGTTTTATAGGCATACCAACGACGGAACGATTTGTTCCGTCGTTGGTATGCGCTCGCAACGCCAGAGCACAGCCAAAGACAGCCCGTCCGAACACGCGCGCCGCACGCCGCACACACAAGGAATACGCACCATGAGCACGCCTCCTCTGCCCCCCACTCCGCCGCCCGGAAACTACTACGCGCCGCCACCACCGCCCAAGCCCAACTCGGCGGGGTGCTGGAAAGCGGCGGGACTGACCTGCGGCGTCCTGTTTCTGATAGCGCTGATTGGGGGCGTTTTTCTGGTGCGGGCGGTGAAAGAAAACCTGACCCACCCAAAGCGCGGCAGCATCATCGGGACAACGGTGCTGGTGAGCCGGTCTTTGCAGGACGGCCAGACTTTGCAGCGGGCGATTGTTGAGTATCGCCGGGCGCATGGACATTACCCGAATTCGCTGCTGGATTTGGTGCGGGAAGGGCGAGTGGACGGCAAAATGCTGCACAATGACCTAGACCCGAACCCTAATCCGGGCAGTATTTCCTGGCAGTACAGCAAACCCGCGCCGGGCGCGCCGGGCCGCACGCCGCTGCTGACGGAGCATTATTTTGTGGATGTCCCCGGCGGGAAAGGGTCGGGGGGAGCGGGCACGCTTGTGGTCACGCTGGATGGCAAGCCGGGCGCAGAGGCGGGGGGCACGTCGCGCACGACATTTGGCAGGCCGCCGGCCCATCCGTGACGGCGCGGAGAAGGCCGCTTCACGTCTTGCCAGTTCTTTATTGGGAAAGCAAAATACACGCCATGAACTCTGTCTTTAATCTTGGTCGCGCCGGGCTGTGCCTGGCCGCGCTGACACTCTCGCCCGTCCTGCATGCGCAGCAAGCGCCGCCCACGCCCGCCCGCGCGCTGTGGCTGGATACGCTTGACATCTCTCATATTGCGCAGGATTACGGCGAACCGCATAGTGGCAAAAGTGTGGACAACAACCCGCTGACATTGGCGGGCACGGTCTATCCGCACGGGATTGGGACGCACGCAGGCAGCCGGTTTGACGTGGACCTCAAGGGCGCGGCGACGCGGTTCAAAGCCGTCGTCGGGGTGGATGATGAAAAGAAGGGGCTGGGATCGGTCGTCTTTCAGGTCTTTGTGGACGGACAAAAAAAGGCCGAAACGCCCGTCCTGCACGGCGGCGATGCGCCCTTGCCGATCACGGTGGATGTGACCGGCGCGCATCAAATGAGCCTGGTCGTGACCGACGGCGGCGACGGCAACACCAATGACCATGCGGACTGGGCGGATGCCTCGCTTGCGCTTCTGCCGGGCACGACGCAGACCCCCATGGCGGTCGTGCCCATGCGGGAGCCGACCCTGCCGATCTTTATGGGCGGCGACTCGCCGGTTCCCGCCATTCATGGGCCACGCATTGTCGGGGCGACGCCCCATCACCCGTTTTTGTTTCGCATTCCCGCCACGGGCGTCGGCCCGCTGACGTTCGCAGCCCAGGGTTTGCCCGCCGGGCTGACGCTCAGCAAAACCACCGGGATAATCTCCGGCGCATTGACCAAAGCGGGGACAACCCGCGTTCATTTGGTCGTGCAGGGGCCGAAAGGCAAAGCGCGCCGGACATTGACAATAGTCGGCGGCCCCCATGCGCTCGCCCTGACCCCGCCGATGGGCTGGAACTCCTGGAACGTGTGGGCGGGCACAGTGGACGACAAAAAAGTGCGTGATGCCGCCGATCAGCTTGCAGCCGCCGGGCTGGCCGCGCATGGCTACGCGTATGTCAACATTGACGACTGCTGGCAGGTGAAAGCAGGCCAGGGAGCTATTGGGCGTGATGCCCACGGAGTTATTCTCACCAATGCCAAGTTTCCCAGCATGACCGCCCTCGCGGGCTATGTGCATAGCAAAGGCCTGCGCATCGGTATCTACTCGTCCCCCGGCCCCACCACCTGCGGCGGGTACACGGCAAGCTGGCAGCATGAGCGTCTGGATGCCGATACCTATGCCGCGTGGGGCATGGATTATCTCAAGTATGATTGGTGCTCCTACGGAAGCGTCGCCACGGGCGAAGGGCTGGAGCGGCAGATTGCGCCCTACCGGGTGATGGGCCGCGCCCTCAGCCAGGAGCCGCGCGACATTGTCTACAGCCTGTGTCAGTACGGCATGGGAGATGTTTGGAACTGGGGCGCAAGCGTGGGCGGCAATGCCTGGCGCACCACCGGCGACATTCAGGACAACTGGAACAGCCTGCGCTCAATCGCTTTCAGCCAGAACGGACGCGAGCGGCATGCCGGGCCGGGGCACTGGAACGACATGGACATGCTGATGGTGGGCATTGTCGGCTTCGGCAATACGCACCCCACCCGCCTGACCCCGAACGAGCAGATTACCCATATCACGCAGTGGAGCCTGCTGTCGTCGCCCTTGCTGATCGGCTGCGACCTCACGCGCCTGGACCCGTTCACCAAAGCATTGCTCACCAACGACGACGTGCTGGATGTCAACCAGGACCCGCTCGGCAGGCCCGCCGCGCGCCTTGGCCCGGACGGCGACACGCAGGTCTACGCCCGGCCCCTGTGGGACGGCACCGAAGCCATTGGCCTCTTTAATCTCGGCCCCGCAGCAGCGAAAGTGGCTGTCACCTGGGCGCAGATCGGGCGCACAGGCCTCCAGCCTGTCCGCGACCTCTGGCAGCGCAAAGACCTGGGACGCAGGACAGGCGGGTTTACCGTGTCTGTCCCCGCGCACGGCGCAGTGCTGATCAAAGTCGGCACGCCCCGCAAGACAGACTAAGCCCCTGCGCGGCGCGTATTGATGCCGCCACCAAAACGGCCCTGCCCACAAGGCAGGGTCGTTTTCCCTGTTCTTTCCCAGAGCGGGAACTCACGCGCTCCGTCCCTGCCCATGTGTAAAGAATCGGGCAAACGGTGTAAACTCATACCATGAGCCGCCCGCGCTGCGCCGCCTTCTTGGCCCGCGTGCAGGGCTTGCCCCATTCGCGCCCAAAGGAGACACTCATGGCAGAACACGCATTTCCCTACGTTCTGGTCGGAGGCGGGCTGGCTTCGGCCACCGCCGCCGCCGCCATTCGCAAGCAGGACACCCACGGCCCCATCTTGATTGTCGGGTCGGAAACACACCCGCCGTACAACCGCCCGCCCCTGTCCAAAGAGCACCTGCGGGGCGAAGCGGAAGGCACTATCCCCCTGCCGGTCCACCCGGACAAGTGGTATGCGGACAACGCCGTCACGCTCTTGCCCGGCGTGACCGCGACAGGCGGCGACGTCTCCCAAAAGACGATTGTTTTAGATAACGGCGACACTGTCCGCTACAAAAAGCTTCTGGTCGCCACCGGCTCAAGTCCCAAGCCGCTGGACGTGCCGGGCATCACCAACGCCAATGTCCACACCCTGCGCACCTGGGATGACAGCGACCGACTGCATGCGCACCTGGGCCAGAAGATTATTCTGGTCGGAGGCGGCTACATCGGGGTGGAAGTGGCGGCGGACTTTTTGCAGACACACGGGCAGGCAGTGATTATTGAGCCGACCGACCATTTGTGGAGCAAGTTTGCCTCCCCCGAATATGGCGCGTATCTCAAAGCCAAATTGGAGGCGGCGGGCGCGGAGATTATACTCGGCGACGAAGTCACCGAGATTACCCCCACCGGCGTGCGCACCAAGCAGGGGCGTGCTATTGAGGGCGATGTCGTCCTGGTCGCGGTCGGGGTCGCGCCCAATTTAGCGTTCGGCAAAGCATTGGGCCTGAACATTGACGACAAAAAGAACGGCATCTTGGTGAATGAATATCTGGAAACAAGCGCCCTGGGTGTCTATGCCGCCGGGGACGTGGCGGGCTTTCAAGACCCAATCTTAGGCAAGCAGTGGCGCGTGGAGCACTGGAACAATGCCCTGTGGCACGGCGAGATCGCCGGTTCCAACATGGCGGGCGGCAGAGCTGCCTATGACCACGTCCCGCACTTTTTCTCGGATGAACTGGACATCCACTTCAAGCTCTACGGCGACCCGCAGGGCGGCAAAGGCGGCCTGTTCCACGGGGACACCCACTCGGACCGCTTTGACGAGCTGTACCTCACCGAAGACGGGCGCGTGGCGATGGTGATTGCCGTCAATCCCCCCGCCGATTTGCTGCCGACCTTAGACGCCCTCATCCGCCAAAAGCCCAACGTGCGCGGGCGCGAAGCCGAGATACGCAGCGGCGAATTCGACCTAAAAACCCTGCTGACAGCGTAACGGGCAGAGCAGCGCAATCCCTTGTGTGCACACGCTTCACGCCGGGCAGAGGGTAAAGCACAGAGCGAGACTGCAAGTCGCACAGAGAGGCCCCGGCCTTGTTTAACAACAGGCCGCAGCAGGGCACAGTGGAAGCGGCAGGCGGCAAAACAGGCCTGAGAGCATATTTGCTCAGGAGGAGTGATTATGGGAGAGCAAATGGCGCGGCACTGGTACACGCTGGCAATCCGGGGGGTGCTGGCGATCTTGTTCGGCATACTGGCGTTTCTTGCGCCCAGCGTCTTCGCGGCGACATTCGCGCTGCTGGTCGGCGCGTACTTTCTGATAGACGGCATCTTGGCGCTCATCGCCGCCGTTCGGTTCGGGCACCAGGACAACCGGTGGTGGGCGTTGCTGCTGGAGGGAGTGTTTGGACTGCTGGCGGGCATCGTGACATTTATCAACCCTCTGGGCACGGCCGTGGCGCTGGTGTACCTGGTAGGGGTGTGGGCGCTGATTACGGGAATCATGGAGATTGTGGCGGCTGTCCAGTTGCGCCGGGTCATTCAAGGCGAGTTCTGGCTGTTTGTGGCGGGCATCATCTCGGTGCTGTTGGGGCTGGCGCTGTTTGCGCATCCCGGCACGGGCATAATCGCGGGGGCATTTATTATCGGCGCGTATGCGTTGCTATTCGGCGTCGCGCTGGTCGCGCTGGCATTCCGGCTGCGGCGGCACGTGCCGGGCAGCACGCCCGGCGGCCCGTCACTGCCGATGGCACGGTAGTTTTTACTTTGCCGCTTCTCGGTGTCCCGATCACTTCATGGCCTGTCACGGAGCGCGGTTTGGGTAAGCCGAAGAAGAATGCGAAGACCATCCAGGTCAAAGTGAAGCCGAACGCGCGGGTCAGCCTGCTGGAAGAAGGGGAGAACGGCCTTTGGCTCGCCCTGCTCAAGTCGCCGCCGGTGGACGGCAAAGCAAACGAAGAATTGGTGGCCTTGGTTGCCAAGCATTTCCAGTGCCTCAAGTCTGCCGTGTTCATCAAAAGCGGCGCTTCGGGGCGCATGAAGCGGGTGCGGATTGAGTGCGATTAGCCATGTAAGAGGCCCCCCGCCCCAATTCTGGGGAGCCGGATAAAGAGCGGAAGCAGATTAGGCTATGCCTCTTCTCCTTTCCTATCTCGTTCCTCTCTTGCACCCCAGAATTGGGGCGGGGGGGCCTCTTTATTCCTCCAGGCACCCTCGCTACGCCCCCGCGCTCTCCTGCCAGCGAGTGCGCAGCAGGCGCATCATCGGCGGCGTTTGCGCTTCTATACTCTCCAGCTTGCCCTCAAACGAGCACCGGGCATACGGCTGTTTAGCGTACCCGGACTGCCGCAGCGCACGGAAAAAGCCGATGAAGTCCGCTTCGCCGTCCGGCGCAGAGCCGGGCGCGACGCGGCCCAGATCGGCGAGGTGGGCATGGCGCAGGCGCGCGCCCGCCGCCGCCACCGCGTCCACGGATTCGTGCTCCTCGTTCATGTGATAGAAGTCGGCCAGCAGGCGAATGCGGGGATGGTCGATTTCGTCCACCAGGCGCGCGCCCTGGGCGACGCTGAGGATCAGGTTGTCCTCGCTGGCGTTCAGCGGCTCAATCGCGATGTCCATGCCGGCGTCGTCGGCGACCGGCCCCAGCAGGCGGCAGAACTCGCAAAACTGCCGCGTGGCCTGCGCAGGGTCAAAGCCTGCGGGGACGCTGCGCGCGCCCGCCGAGCCGAGCACCACCACATCGCCGCCCAAAGCACGGCCCCGCGCCAGCGCGACCCGGCAGTAGTCCAGTACAGCGTCCCAGTGAACGTCCGGCCCCGTGATCCGCTGCGTGCCGGGCAGAAAGCTGTTGAACGCACGCACGGGCAGCGGCGCGGCGGCCACCATCTCGCGCAGAGCGTCAAACTCGGTCTCCGTCCCCATCACCCGGTAGACGGGCAGCTCCAGATAATCCACGTCCGCCTCTTGCAGAACGCGCCAAAGCGCGTCTGCTGTCCCCTCGTCCCGGCGCTGAAACAGCAGCGCGGGGTCCAAACACAGCCCCCATTGCATTGTGTGTTGCCTTTCTTATCGCCTCTCAAAGCAGCCGTTCGCCCAACAGCTTTTGCCCACCGTGCGCGTTGTGTCGGTGCCCGATGAACGAACCCATGCAAGATACGCTTGACGCTGGCGGGGTTTGGTCTGTATAATAAAAGCCGAGCGGCATTGCTGCCGCGTCTGAGATTGAAAGGATTATACCCATGTCGGGACATAGCAAATGGCATTCCATCCGCCATACCAAAGGCAAGCTGGACGCCGACCGGGGCAAACTGTTCACCAAGCTCGCCCGCGAGATCATCGTTTCCGCCAAGAGCGGCGGCGGCAACCCCGATGCCAACATCACCCTGCGCTCGGCGATCCAGCGGGCGCGCGAAGCGTCCATGCCTCAGGATAATATCAAACGCGCCATTCAGCGAGGCATCGGCGAGATTGAAGGCGCGACCTATGAAGACCTCACCTACGAAGGCTACGCGCCGGGCGGCGTGGCTGTGATGGTGGCGTGCCTGACGGACAACAAGCAGCGAACAGTCGCCGATGTCCGGGCGGCATTTAATAAGACCGGCGGGCGGCTGGCGGAGTCCGGCAGCGTCGGCTACTTGTTTACCCCCAAGGGAGTGCTGGAAATTGGGCCGGGCGCGGCGACCGAAGACGCCGTCACCGAAGCCGCCATTGAGGGGGGCGCGGAGGATGTGCAGCCTTCCGGCGATGGCGGCTATGAAATCACCACCGATCCGGGCGACCTGAACTCTGTGCGCGAGGCTTTGGAAGCGGCGAAAATCCCGGTGGCCTCCAGCGAGCAGACCATGATCCCCCAGACCACCGTGGCTCTTGCGGGCAAGGAAGCCGGGCAGGTGCTGCGCCTGATGGACCTGCTGGAAGACCATGACGACGTACAAAAAGTGTACGCGAACTTTGACATCTCCGATGAGGAGCTGGAAGCGGCGGAAAGCCACCGCTGATCGGTTTTCCTGCCCACATGGAAAGGCAGCGCAGTTTTTGTCATGGAAGACATTATTCGCGTCGGTATTTTAGGGCTTTCGCAGCGCAGAGGGCGTTTCAACGAGCTGGGCGTGCGCTCGTGGGAAGAGGCCGGGTGCGCGGAAGTGCAGCACTGGCTGATCCCCGAAGAGGAAGCGGAGAACACGTTCTTTATCCACCGTCCGCTGGTGATCCGCCCCGCGCGCGCCGCCCTGCAAAAACTGCTGCGCGAATGGTGCGATGCCCCTCATGAGCCGTCCCGGTGCGATTTGATCCTCACCGTGGCCGGGTGCGGCCTGGGCGCGGGCGATGTCATGCCCGAAGCCACCCAGGCGGTTTTGTCCCGTCCGCTGCCGCAGATCGCGGCGTTTGTGCGCCATGCCTCTTATCAGGTGCCCTGCCCTGAGGCCGTGCTGTCCCGCGCGGTCGCGGGCGCGCGGCGCGGCACATTGCTGATTAACCTGCCCGGCCCCAGCCCCGAAATGCTGGCGTGCATCATGAAATCCCTTGTGCCCCTGCTGCCTGCCCTGGTGCGCGAAACACGCGCCCTGCCCCGCCGCTGACAGTGTGCCCCGCCCGCGCCGCAAATGCGGTACACTTGGGGCATGAAACACACCCTTCCCCTTTGCGCCGCAGCCGCGCTTGCCGCTGCCCTGTCCCCCGCCCTCAGCCTGGCCGCGCCCGCCGCGTCCCCCTATCACCTGGTGCGCAAGATCAGCGTGCCCGGCGTTTCCGGCTGGGATTATGTCTCTGCCGATGGCCCGTCCCACCGGCTTTATATCCCGCGCGGCACCCATGTGCAGGTCGTGGACACGCAGACCGGCGCTCTGCTCGGCGACATCGCTCCCGCGCAGGGCGTGCATGGCGTCGCCCTCAGCGCGGACGGCAAGTACGGGTTTATCAGCGATGGCCGCGCCAGCAGCACCCTTGTCTTTGATACCCATACTCTGAAGCAGACCGGGACAATCGCCGTCGGGCAGCACCCCGATGCCATTGTGGCCGACTCGTCCGCCCGGCGCATCTTCACGCTCAACGGCGGCAGCAATGACAGCACCGCCATTGACATGGCAACGCAAAAGGTGGTCGGCACAGTCGCCCTCGGCGGACGCCCCGAGTTCGCCGTGACCGACGGCCTGGGTCACCTCTATGTCAACCTGGAAGACAAAAGCCAGATGGTGCAGGTGGACACCAAAACCCTGGCCGTGCTGCACACCTGGCCCCTCGCCCCCGGCACCAGCCCCAGCGGCCTGGCAATAGATACCAAGAACCGACGCCTCTTTTCGGTCTGTGACAACAACAAGATGGTCGTCATGAATGCCGACACGGGCCAGATTGTCGCCACGCCCGCGATCGGCAACGGCCCCGATGCCAGCGCGTTTGACCCGCGCACCGGCGATGCCTTCAGCGCCAATGGCGAAGACGGAACCCTGACTGTGGTGCATGAGCAGACGCCTGCGACGTTCACCGTCCTCGCCACCTTCCCCACCCAGCGCGGCGCGCGCACCATGACGTTGGACCCGAAGACCCACCACCTGTTTCTGGTGACGGCCACCGTGGATGCCGCCAAGTCCGACCCGGCCCAGCCGCGCCGCCGCTCGTATGTGCCTGGCTCGTTTGTGGTTCTGGAATACGCCCCGTAGGGAGTGCAAACGCGTTGCATGGGCATTTCTATGGCGTTGTCAGCGCATACCAACGACGGAACAGTTTCTTCCGTCGTTGGTATGCGCTTAATCAGCCGTAGGAAAGAGTAAGCAACGGCGTCTCTGGCCCGTGGTTTAAGCGTCCGTCTCCCGGCGTGTAGGAGTCCCTTCCCCGCTGGCACGGGCCAGAGACGCCCAGGACACGCAGGCCAATTCGTTTGGCTATTCCTGCAAAAAGGCGGCGACGCAATCATCGCACCAGGCCGAGCCGCTGCCTTGCGCCAGGATGCGGCGGGCTTCCGGCACGGACAGGGCGGCGCGGAACGGACGATCCGAGGTCAGGGCGCAGTACGCATTGGCGACAGCCAGAATGCGGGCGGGCAGGGACAGCTCATCATTGGGCAGGCCCCAGGGGTAGCCGGTGCCGTCAGGGCGCTCGTGGTGCTGGCGAATAATGTCCTGCACGGCTTCAAAGCCGGGCACGGACCCCACGATCAATGCCCCCATTGTCGGGTGGCGGCGCACGGCAGCCCATTCGCCTTCGGTCAGCGGGCCGGGCTTTCGCAGGATGGTGTCGGGAACGCCCACATTGCCGATGTCGTGCAGCAGGGCCGCAGTCGCCAGTGCCTGCCGCTCTTCCGCGCTGACCCCCAGCTTTTGCGCCAGCATCAGGCAGACCAGCAAAACATCCTCGGCATGGCGGCGGGCATAGCGGTCTTTGTTGTCTACGGCGGTGACCAGGCCCAGAAGCATGTCAAAGTCCTGGCGCGTTTGTGCCAAACCTGCCGCCAGACGCTCGGTTTCGGGCAGCGTTTCCCCCTGTCCTTTTTTGCTCTCGCGCAGGCGCTGATCGGCCAAACGCACGGCATCCAGGGCGGTGGGCGCCTCGCTGGGGATCACGGCCACGCCGATAGACAGCGACAACGGGACGGGGGCATCGCTGCCGGGCGGATAAAACAGCGTGCGGGCCATGCGCTCGCGCAGCGTATCGGCCAGATGCTCGGCATGGATACGCTCCAGACCCGGCAGCACCAGGGCAAACTCATCGCCCCCAAAGCGGGCGGGAGTATCCCCGGTACGGCTGGTTTCGCGCAGGGTTTGGGCCACCTGGCGCAGCACCTGGTCGCCTGCAAGGTGCCCATAGACCGTGTTGAAGAACTTGAAGTTGTCCATGTCCAGCACGGCCACTGCCAGCGGGGTGCCGTCGGCGAGGGCACGCAGCGTTTCGCGCTCCAATGTCTCGTGAAACGCGCGATGATTGAACAAGTCGGTCAGAGGGTCGCGGTCGGCGCGGTCTAATGCCTCAGCCAGCAGGCGTTCACGCCCCTCTTCCAGCCGCTTGCGCTCGGTGATGTCCTGGGCGATATGCAGCGAACCGGTCACAATTCCCTCGGCATCGCGCATTGGAGTCACGGACAGGGACACCGGAAAACGAGTGCCGTCTTTGCGCACATAAGTCCATTCGCGCTCCTGAGGGATGCCGCGGGCGGTCGCGAGGGCAAACAGCTCATCGCCTGCTTTGACCGGGCGGCCCACTTTGCGGGACATATCCCGCGCGCGGCGGGCCACTTCTTCGGGGTCATGGAACGCATCGGGGGTCATGTGTCCGACCGCTTCGGAGGCGCTGCGGCCAAGCATCAGCTCGGCAGCGGGATTGAATGTGCGAATAATCCGCTGGGTGTCCGCGCTGATAATGGAATAGTCGGCGCTGTCCAGGATCACGCTTTGCAACAGAGTCAGCGCCTGCAATTCGCGCTCGGCCTGCCGCTGATCGGTCATGTCTATGCTGATACCGACCCATTCGGTGATCGCGCCTTGCGCATCGCGCAAAGGCACCCCCCGCTCCAAAATATCCCGGTACGCGCCATCATGCCGGCGGAGGCGAAACTGCGTGGTGCAGATTTCCCCGCGCATCAGCGCCACCCGCCAGGCGGCCTGCACCTGATCCCGGTCGTCGGGATGCACCGCTTCCAGCCAGTTTTCCCCGCGCCCTTGTTCTGAAGCCTGCCCGGTAAATGCGCGCCAGGAGGCATCATCCGCCGTGCCCTGCCCGTTGGCGGGCATGCGCCATGTAATCTGCGCAGTGGCGGCAACCAGGGATTGATAGCGCTGCTCGCTGCGCTGCAAGGCATCTTCGGCCTGCTTTTGCGCAGAGATATTCTCAAAAAACAGCGCAATGCCCGGCGGCACAGACCGAATGCGGGCGGTCAGCCGTTGGGCAGAGAAAGAAATATCAAACGCGGAAACAGAGGGAAGCCGCCCGGCCAGCGCGTCAAGGCAGCCTTGATGGAGCATGCTTTCCTGGGCATCAGGCAGCAGATCAAGAAGCGGGGATTGGGACATCTGCGCGGGTGTTCGCTCAAACAGGTCTAATGCGCGGGCATTGGCGAAGGTGCAGCGCAAGTTTCGGTCAATCAATATCACAGCGTCGCTGACCATGTCCAGCAGGACGGGGTTTATGGAAGGAGCGCCCGGCGAAGGGTCGTACATAGAACAGTGCGCTTTCTGGAACAAAACAGCAAGTTGGGGAGTAACAAAGATTGAGCCTGAACACGGGGTTTCAACCCCGTGCTGTGGATATAAAACCCGCCTCTGCACTGGTCAGCACTGGCTACCCGGAGGGCAGGCCTGGAAGGTCGCGGGTTAAGAAGGGATTTTCTTAACCCACGCAGGTGGGTTTTGTAACCCTAGACCTGGTTTCAACCCAGGGACGCTTGCCTACGGATTTGGTATCAACTTGGTATCAACTTGGTATGGATTTGATATGGATTCACCATAGAGTCACCATAGATGGGCTATGATTCACTAACAACGGCATGGGAACTCATGGCGCGGTAAGAATAATGAAGACAAGGCAGCATTATTCATTTTACAACACATTTCCCAATCGCGCCACCCTGAGCCATAGAAAAGCAAATCTCTCGCGTCAATCACACGGCTTCGCGCGACACTGCCCGCCCCCACGTTCTCGCGCGGGACGTGCCATCATTCCATTTTCGCCCCTCCCCAAGTAAGGAACCTGCATGACTTATCGCAACGCCCTCTTCCTCGCGGCCACGGCAGGAGGCATCCTGATGCTCGCCTCCGGCAGCCGGGCGCAGCAAGTACCCGCCCCAGTGCCTCCACTCATGCCTGCCGCCGCAGCATCCCCGGCTCTGCCCGGCACGGGGCCGTTTATTGACCTCTCCAGCATAAACTCTGCCATCAAGCCCTGCGCGGACTTCTATCAATACGCCAACGGCAAATGGCTGGCGCGCACGCCCATCCCCGCAGACCAGGCATCGTGGGGCACATTCAACATTATCCAGGACCGTAATCTGGCGATCCTGCACACGCTCGCCGAGGCGGCGGCAGCGAACAAAGACGCCCCCGAAGGCAGCGCGGCGGGCAAAGTCGGCGCGTTCTATCGCTCCGGCATGGATGAAACGCGCCTTGAAGCCGAAGGCGCAAAGCCCCTTGCGCCCGAGATTGCCGCCATCAATGCGATCCATGACCACCCGTCTTTGCTCCGCGAGATGGCGCATTTGCAGCGTTTGCAGATAGATGCGGGCTTCGGAATGGGCGTCGGGCAGGACCAGAAGCGCAGCACCCAGGAGATTATTCAGATCGGTCAGGGGGGCCTCGGCATGCCCGACCGCGACTACTATCTAAAACAAGACAAGCCGACGCTGGCCGTGCGCGCGGCATATGTCGCTTATATGACCAAAGCGTTTGCGCTGACAGGCGACCCGCCCGCCCTCGCCTCCGCGCATGCGCAGGCTGTGCTGGCGCTGGAAACCCGCCTGGCGCGGGCCTCATTCACCACGGTGCAGGAGCGCGACCCGCAGGCCACCTACCACAAGATGACTTTGGTTTCACTCAGCGCGCTCGCGCCGGGTATTGGCTGGCCCCTTTATTTCGCCCAGGCGGGCGCATCGCATCCCGGCGAGTTCAATGTCGGCGAGCCGCCATTCTTCCGCGCCCTGGGCACAGAGCTGTGCTCTGCGCCGCTTGCCGACTGGAAGTCATACCTGCGCTGGCACCTTCTCGCGCAGGAAGCGCCGCGCCTGAGCAGCCCGTTTGTCAACGCCCGCTTCGGCTATGTTCAGACCCTCAGCGGCGCAAAACAACTTCAGCCGCGATGGAAGCGCGTCCTGTCCGCCACCAACAGCGCGGTCGGCTTTGACCTGGGGCAATTGTATGTCGCCCGGACATTTACCCCCACGGCAAAAGCGCGCGCCCTGGCCCTGGTGCAGAACCTCAAGGCGGCCCTGCGCGACGACCTGCTGACCCTACCGTGGATGAGCGCCGTCACCCGCCAAAAAGCGATTGTGAAACTGGACAAGATGGCGATTAAAATCGGCTATCCCGACCGCTGGCGCGACTATTCCAAGCTGCACGTCAACAGTGGGTCGTATGTGGTCAATGCCATGCGCGCGGATGAGTTTGAGTTTCAGCGGGAGCTAAACAAAGTCGGGCGGCCCGTAGACCGGAGCGAGTGGGGCATGACCCCGCCCACGGTCAATGCATATTACAGCCCGCAAATGAACACCATCAACTTTCCGGCGGGCATTTTGCAGCCGCCGTTTTTCAATGCGCAGGCCGACGATGCGGTCAACTACGAGGCAATCGGCATGGTGATCGGGCACGAGATGACGCATGGGTTTGACGATCAAGGCCGCCAGTTTGACGGCGAGGGGAACCTGCACGACTGGTGGACAGCGGACGATGCCGCCCGGTTTACCCAGCGCGCCGACCGTATTGCCGCCCAGTTTGACGCCTATGCGCCCGTGGACGGCGCGCATATCAACGGGCGCTTGACACTGGGCGAAAACATTGCGGACCTCGGCGGCCTGAAGATCGCCTACCTTGCCTTTGAGAAGTCCATGCAGGGAAAGCCGCGTCCGCCCCTGATTGACGGCCTCACGCCGGAGCAGCGCTTCTTTTTGTCGTTTGCGCAGAGCTGGCATGAAAACGTCCGGCCCGAGCTTTTGCGGGCGGGCCTGGTCACCGATCCGCACTCTCCGGCCCGCTTTCGCGTGCTGGGTCCCCTCTCCAATCTGCCCGAGTTTTACCAGGCATTCGGCTGCGCGCCGCCCGCGTCCGCCCCGTCTTCGGCAAATAATCCAGGCCAGGTGAGTATCTGGTAGAATGGCTTGCCTGCCCCTTTCCCGTCTTTGCCGACTGGGGAGGGGCCTTTTTTTTGCCCCACTTTCTGCCGATAACAAACTGTCACGTACTTATAATGGGAGCTTGAACAATGCCGACCTTCCGTGGAAGCCGGTTGATTTATACTTTTTTGCTGGGTTTGCTGTTCCCTGTTTTGGGCACTTTGGCAGCGTGCGCCTGCCGGGGACAGTTTGGGCTGGGCGCGGTTTTGTTCGTGCAGGCCCACTCGCCGCTGCTGCGCGTCGCCGATGTCGCGCCGTTTGCGCTCGCCCTTTTTGCGTTCTGTTGTCCCGGCTTGCGCCCGCATGCCCAGGCTCTGCGCTCGCATCGGGCATTGATTGCTTTGATGCTGGCGCTGACTGCGCTGCCGATGCTGCTGCTGTTGTATGCGCGCCGCGAAGAGGCGCGCGCCGAGGTGCAGTTTGCGGATGTCAATACCAGCGGGTCGCTGCGATTTCGGAGCCTTTGGCTGCAGGGTGCCGGTCAGCCGGAGGCGCATGTCTCTCTCGCCGCACGCACGGCGCAGCGAGACCGGATGCGCGCCATTTTGGACGCGGTGCGCGGACGCTACCCCGCCGATGTGGCCGCCACAGATAAGACTTGGGCGCGCTTCAATGCCAACTTCCAGGCGCATGGGCGGGTCGGCTGGCAGAACGCGCAAGCCATGCGCGATGCCGCCGATGGGCTTACCCGGCATATTGAGCGCCATGCCCTTGCCCAGGCGCAGCAGGCATCGCGGCTGCTCTTCGGAGGCATCTTCGGCCTGGCGCTGTCCGGGCTGGGCAGCCTTGTTTTGCTGCAACGCTTGCGTCGCTCCGAGGAAGTCCAGGAGCATATGAGCGCCATTCTGGACACCACGACCGACCTGGTCGGCATGGCCGACGCGCAGGGGCAGGTGGTGTATCTCAACACCGCCTTCCGCCGGTTTTTCTGTCTGCCCTTGAATGCGCCTCTGCCCCGGTATGGCATGCTGGACAAGCACGCCCCCTGGTCGCGGGCGAAGATGGCAGCGGAAGCCCGCCCGACAGCTCTCACGGAGGGGTCTTGGGAAGGCGAAACTGCGCTGCTCCACCCCACGCGCGGCGAGGTGCCGATGTCTCAGCTTCTGCTGGCGCACCGCGCGCCCAACGGCAGCCTGGAGGCATGGTTTACGACCGCCCGCGATATTACCGAGCGCAAAGCCGTGGAAACGGCGCTTTTGGAAGCGGAAGCGCTCTTTCGGTCGGCCATCAGCGCCATGCAGGAAGGATTTCTTGTACAGGATTCCCAGGGCAAAGTGCTGATGGCGAACAAATGGGCCGAAGAGATCATGGGCCTTTCGCCCGATGAGATGGTTGGACAGGTGATTATGCGCGGGCACTGGCGCACCATTCATGAAGATGGCACGCCGTTTGCCCGCGCAGAGTATCCCAGCCGCCGTGCCCTGCGCACCGGCCTGCCCCAGGCCGCCCGCGTTCTTGGGCTGGACAAGCCGGGTCAGCCCTTGCTGTGGCTGTCGGTCAGCGCGGCCCCTTTGTTTCACGCGGGCGAAACCGTCCCCTACGCTGCCGTGTCCACATTCAGCGACATCACCGCGCAAAAAGCGGCCGCCGATGCCCTGCGCCAGGCCCAGGAAGACCTGCTGACCGTGGTCGGCAATGCGCCGATGATTTTGTTCAGCCTGGATGCCGACGGCCTCTTCACGACATCGGAAGGCAAAGGGCTGGAGCTGCTGGGGCTGAGGCCGGGGCAGGTGGTCGGGCAGTCGTTGTTTGAGTATGTCGGAGACAATCCGGTGGTCTGCAGCCAGGTGCGCCGGGCATTGGCGGGCGAAACCGTGTCGTATGTGGCCGAGGTGGCCGGGCATGTTTGGGAAAATCAACTCCGCCCGCTGCTCGGCGCGGGAGCGCAGGAAGGCATTATCGGCATTTCATTTGACGTGACCGACAGGCAGCATGCGGAGGACGCCCTGCACCGGGGCGAAGAGCGACTGCGCCGGCTTTATGAGGTGACAGCCGATGCCGAGCTGCCGTTTGAAGAGAAAATCGACCGGCTGCTGCAGATGGGCTGCGCCCAGTTCGGCCTGGAAACAGGCCTGCTGGCAAAGCTGGACGAAACAGTGTTTGAGGTTGTCCAAAGCTATGCGCCCGGCGGCCCGAACTACCAGGGGTTGACCTGCGACCCGCAGCATACCTTCTGCCGCCAGGCGACCCTCAGCGGCGAGCCGCTGGGCATTGAGGATGTCGGCGGCTCGGCATGGGCTTCCCACCCGGCTTATCAGGCCTGGAAGCCGGAAGCGTACCTCGGCACGCAGGTCATTATCGGTGGCCGGCCTTTCGGCACCCTCTGCTTTGTCGGCAGCCGCCCGCACCCCGCCCCGTTCACGACGGGCGACAAAGACCTGCTGCGCCTGATGGCGCAATGGGTGGGGGGCGAGATGCAGCGCCGTGAAACCGAGCAGAAGATGCACGATTACAACATCGTTTTGGAGTTCCAGGCACAGGAAATGGAGCGCGCCAACCGGGAGCTGGAACGGGCCAATGCCCAGCTTGCCACCCTGGCCGCCACCGACAGCCTGACCGGACTGTGCAATCGCCGCGCTTTGAGCGAGCGGCTTACGGTCGAGATTGTCCGCGCCCGCCGCTACGACTCCCCCATGTCGGTGCTGCTGATGGATGTTGATGAGTTCAAGCAGTACAACGACACATTCGGCCACCTGGCGGGCGACATTGTCCTGCAAACCGTCGGGGCATTCCTGAATGCCCATGCGCGTGTCACCGACCTTGCCGCGCGGTATGGCGGCGAAGAGTTTGCGGTGGTGCTGCCGCAAACCAACGCCTCCGGCGCTTTGGTCGTCGCGGAGCGCATCCGCCGCGCCCTGCAAAACCATGCGTGGCCGCTGCGCGCCGTGACCATGAGCATTGGCATCTGCACCCTGAGCGCGGGCACTGCCGATGCCGATGCCCTGCTCGCCGCCGCCGACAAAGCGCTGTATCGTTCCAAGGCCGCCGGGCGCAACCGTGTCACCCATGCCGCCGACCCGCAAGTTCTTCCCGTTTCCCGGCCTGCCGACTTCGCCGTTTGAGAGCCTCAAACGCAGGAACAGACGGCGCTGGCCCAGCCCAACAGCCCTTGAGGACCTCTTCCCCGGTCGCATGGCTCCCTTTCCCCTCCCCTTCAGCCCTCCGGGAGCGGCGGGTAAAGAACGCCGGACTTAAGTCCGGGGCCTTCAACAGACTCTATACGAGAAAGGTTCCTGCCTGCTACAACGCCTGCTGTTCGCGAATGTAGCGCC
>JAABUL010000544.1_pt1 | contig 80040 bp, 80 predicted proteins | sample 5559151 | NCBI WGS metagenome assembly JAABUL01 (sample SAMN10711876, study PRJNA513368) | rock metagenome | isolation source: Antarctica rocks | place: Antarctica: Victoria Land, Pudding Butte sud
GACAACGACCTCTTAATAGACGACTAACAGACGCTAGAAGTAATCGTCGAGATTGCCGATTCCGACGCCGAAAACGAAACTACTCTAGAAAGTTCCGAGAGCGAAGACTCCGACGAAGACCTAGACGGCTCGGAAATACTTAATATCTTAGTAGAAGGGCCGTAGCCGATTATGAAAATAGCCCTCTACCTTATACGAAGTTACGAGGAGGTATTTCTAAAGATCGCCGGGAAACGACATCTACATCCTATAGAATTCGATAAGATAATAGGATAGCTACGATCTATGTTCTAGAACTACCGATTAGTCGACACCGACTATAGTAGATACGGATACGTTAGAGAAGTAATACCTATCGGAAGTGTAGTCTTCGACTACGGGGACTATATGCTTCCCGACGGGATAATCGTTAGTTCGCAAATAAGAGAACGAGTACGACTTCTAGATTAACGATATAGCGAAATCCTAACGTACTAGAACTAATACTAGAACGAGACGCTTACTCTCGAAGAAATGAAACGGAAGTGTAACGAACACATACTATAATAGGCAATACTACTACTTCTACCTCTAGGACCGCTACTACCGGTATAGCGAGGAATAACCCTCGGTTACGTTAAGACTACGACAAGAGGATTATTATAGACGCGAATAACATAAGGCAAAGTTGTGTTTAGACCTCGAAATAGACCCCTTAACTAGGAAATCTGCATCGAGGATTCTAATTCGCTAGACTACTATTCAAAAAACGAATAGGCCCTATCGGTACGAGCGACCGAAAGGAGCTATATAATACTTAAGCAACAATAGGAACGGTTTTCCGCACAAATTGCATTGTCGACGGATACGAGATCCCTACTATAATAGACTCCGGAGCTAGCGGAATGTTTATCTCGGAACGACTTGTACGACGACTCGGGATAGCTACCCGAAAGAAGAAAGACGGAGGGTACGAAGTAAGAGCTATTAACGGCTCCAATCTACCTAGTATAGATAGCGAAACAATACCGCTACTACTCGCTTTCTAAGGACACTACGAGGAGGTTGTCTTAGATATCGTACCTATAGCTAGATACGATGTCGTACTAGGTACTCCGTAGCTTGAAAAGTACAACCTAGATATCGACTAGGTTAAGAGAGTACTTAGGTTTGAGAGATATAGATACGTTACTAATATCTATCCTAGAAGCTAGTAGCGTTCGACTCTAGATAAGGAAAGGCAGATTAACGAGATAAATCGCTAACCGCTAACGATACTACAGAAGGGTAGCTCGGACTCTACAGACACCGATACAGGCCGAACCGGGTTATAACGTAAGAGTAAAGGAGGAAATTACGCACCTCTAGGAATCCATAAAGAATTTAAGAAATAGAAGCGACTCTTTTAGGAAGAGATAGGACTCGAAGCCCTGCCTAAACACTTGTAATAGGACTAGAAGATTAAACTCCTACTAGGATCTAGGCCCCCTTACCGGCCGATGTACCCGCTTTCTATAGCAGACCTCGAAGCGGATAGAGAATAGACTACGAAAATAGAAGGAAGTACACGGATACGACCTTCTAAATTACTATTCGCGGCACTAGTATTCTTTATACCTAAGAAAGGAGGAAAACGACGAAAGGTTATCGACTACCGCGATCTAAACGAGATTACTAAGAAGGATCGCTACCTAATACTACTAATCGAACGAATGAACGACCACTTCTACGGAGTCTAGTAGTACTCTAAGATCGACCTACGAGACGCCTTCTTTATAATTAGGGTGAAAGAAGGCGAAGAGTATAAGATAGCGTTCCGTACGCGAAATAGACTCTACGAGTTTCTAGTCATACTAATAGGGCTTACTAACGCACTAGCGATATGCTAGAGGATAATTAATAACGTTCTTAGCGACCTTATCGATATTACCGTTATCGCTTACATCGACGATATACTTATCTTTACAAAGGGATCTCGAGAATAGCACGCTAAGGACGTAGCCGCTATCCTCGAACGACTAAGTACGACTACCTTTAAGACTATACCCGAGAAGTGCGAGTTCTTCAAAAAGGAAGTTAGTTTCCTCGGCTTTATTATAGGAACTAACGGAATCAAGATCGATTCTAAAAAGACAACCTCGATAAGAGACTAGCTAATACCTAAGAGTGTTAAGGATGTTTAGTCATTCCTTAGACTTACGAACTACAACCGGAAATTCGTATAGGACTACTCGAAACTAGCTACGCTACTTACGAACCTTATACGGAAGGACATCTAGTTTATATAGAGTAAGGTCTAATAAGAATCGTTCGAACGACTTAAGAAAGTATGCTACGAAGCACTAACGCTACGTATGTTCGATTCTACGAAACTAATTCAAGTCGAAACCGACGCCTCCGACCTAGCGATAGGAGTATACCTTATATGAGAGTTCGACGGGACTCGGCATCCGATCGCATACTTCTCGAGAAAAATGACACCTACTAAACAAAATTATAAGATTTACGATAAGGAGCTACTCGCAATCGTCGTAGCATTACGATACTAGAGAGTGTACTATAAGGGAGCTATAGGACTAACAATCTACTCCGATTATAAGAACCTAACATACTTTACGACAACAAAGGTTCTTACCCGACGGCAAGTACGATAGTTAGAGCTACTCGGAGAATACAAATTCGAAATTATATATACTCCCGGAAAAGAGAATGGGCGCGCCGACGCACTTAGTAGACGAAGCGACTATATAGAGGGACATAAGCCGTAACAACACCGCATACTAAAAGTTAATTAGGACGGGTCGCTTAGTACAAACCCGTAAGAGTTTAACGTAGTTATGCGAGTACTACGAGACAATAACGAAGAGTTCCCGATATAGCATAGGAAACTTAGGGTTCCCCTAGATAAGGAATAAGAGTACATATAGGATTACTACGACGGACTAGCTCTAGGACATCCTAGGATTATACGAACCGTAGAACATATTAGGAGAAACTTTGTCTTCCCCGATATAAGAAAGAAGGTTTCTACCTACATTAAGAAATGCGAAAGCTATAACAAGAACAAAGCATTACGATACGTATAGTACGGAAATCTCTAGTTTAGAGAACCGCTATACCGACTATAGGATGAAGTAACAATAGACTTTATCGTCAAACTCCTAAAGTTAGAAGATCCGGTAATAGGGAACAAGTACGATTCTATACTTGTTATAGTCGACCGACTAACGAAGTACTTACACTTCGTACTATGTAACGAAACTATTAACGCTAAGCAATTAGGTTGCCTAGTACTTAATAGGCTCGTTCGGTACTACGGCGTTCCTACGACATTTATTACGGATAGAGACAAGCTCTTTACGTCAAAGTACTAGAAGACCTTAGTATTAGCTATAGGTATAAAGCATAAGCTATTAATAGCTTTCTACCCGTAGACGGATAGACAAACCGAACGATCGAACTAAACACTAGAAGGATATCTGCGATACTACGTTAACTACGCATAGAATAACTAGGTAGCTCTCCTACTATTAGCCTAGATTGCACTTAATAACAATGTGTTAGAAACGACTAAGATATCCCTATTCTTTAGAAACTTCGGAAAAGACCTAAACCTGTTTATAACGCTACAACTAGGACTAGAAGCAGATCGCGCTATTATAGACGTAATATAGTTTAAGAAAATCTACGAAGAAGTAAGGGCCGGAATACTATACTAGTAAGAAAGCCTTACTAAGACAAGGCACAAGGATTCAAAAACGGCACCTTAGCTTAAGGAGGGGGATAAGGTCTTCCTCCTTACAAAAAATTTAAAGACTAGGAGAAAAACGAAGAAATTAGATTATGTAAAGGTCGGACTATTTTTGATTAGCGATATCAAAGGACTAAATAACTACCGACTCGATTTACCTAGGGATGCAAAAGTACATCCGGTATTCTATATATCTATATTAGAACTAGCGGACTCGGATATTCCGCTACAAACTACCTTCTACTTCGAAACATAGGAAGAGGACGTCTTTACTATAGAAAAACTCCTAGATAAGAAAGGTTAGAAATACTTAGTCAAATAGGAGGGATACGGAGATAAGGAGAATACCTAGGAAACAGAAACTAACCTTAAACAGGCCTACTAGGACCTCCTCCGCTAATATCGCTAGGACTATTCGCTAAAACCTCGAGGCCGACCTAGGAGGAAGGTATAAAGCTAGTAGTATTCCCCTACGATGTAGGAGAAGCTAGTAGCGTATTTATATCAAGACCCTTATCGATAGGGAAATCTAACAACTCGCCCGAAGCAAATAGCTCGTCGAGCGAAGGACCCTCGGGAGAAGTTTCCGGAAACGTAGGAATAGAAGCATTAGACGCCTCGGCCTCTATCTTCTCTACTTCCTTAATTCCGGCCAACTCGCGCGAGTATGCGCTATCCTCCTCGTTCTCCCGAAACCGTAGTTGTTTCCTTAGCTGCCGGGCCTTTACGCGAGCTTGCAACACCTTGTTATGCGCCGCAACTACAGCTGCTTCGGTAGCTTCCAACTCATCTTCGGTAGACTCGACCTGCTCCGAGAGCGATTTTCGAGCCTTAGCTAGCTTCTTAAACTCTTGAAACGTTACTCGAAGATTACATTTCTTCTTCGAATCGTTATAGGATTTGTAGCGCCCGGACCGTACGTCTACTAGGTAGGGGACGTTCTAGCGTCGACAACGATCGCAGGGAGTAGGCATGATGTTTCGGAACTTAAGAACGGTAGAGTTTGTTTCTGCTCTACGAGAGGAAGTAGACGGAGGACGAGGAGGCATCGTAAGCTATAATAGGATTAGTAGGGCATACGGAAGCTTATATATACGAGTACCGAGGACGGTACTAGTCTAGAAGGGGGATAGTGTTACAAACACGTGACACTAGGGTAGAAGTGCGACGGCTTAGCATCGTAGACCCTACGATACTATCGCACATCTACTATATGCGCCTAAGGCGCAATGTGCGATACGGACGACTAGCGCCTATAGCGGCTATATCGCCTATGTCGCATAACACGACACTTACTTAGGTATATAGGAACCAAGGATGTCTTCGACATACTTGTGTTCAACTTATGTTACAATCTTACTAAAAGGTCTATAACTATTTATAGTATATTCGAGTTATCTTACCTAAACACCTACTACTACCTACTCTTTAAAGAAGCACTTACGTGATACTACTTGTAGGATCGCAACACGTTAATATTAGCTCCTACTTTAGCGTATAGGCTAATTAGTAGGTAGTATTAGAGATACCGATAAGCTTATAAGCCTTAGCGGACGCTATATCGCTATTAGATTAGCTATATTTACTTCCTCTAGCCTCTCCTACGATATAGCTTAGTAATCCGTATACGGCTTAAATAAGCTAATTTTATTTACTTCTATTCCTTAGTAATTAAGTTAATTTACTACTAAGCTCGGCTACTAGTTAATTAAGTTAATTATAAGATTATTAGATTAACTTAATTAATTAAGTATAGGTCTATATCGAATCAACCGTTAGAATAGTCGATTTAGAGCTCTATATAGTATCTCTCATATTATATATATATATATTCGATCTCGTTAAAAAGTCGATTCAGACAACACTCGAGTTATTTAGGGTAAGCCAAACCAACTCGAAATCGGTATCGGCCTAGATTTGGTCAAAAGCAACATCGAATTTATACAAACACATTTTGTATAAAGCAGGACCCGCCAAACCCGTATAGAAGTCGAGATATCGCCGTCGGACGTGGTCAGGTTGGTTTTTTGAAGTTCGCGCACAGAGACGCCGCCTAGACACACAATATACGCCATGGCGGCCCAAGTCCACGCCAGCACGAGCTAAGCAGCGTGGAGCCGTGCGTTGCAACGAGCAAATGAGTATTGGGAGTTAAAACAGGAAGGGGCCAACAGCAAAATCCAGCAGGGCGAGGCGACTGAGGTCACCCCGTGGTTGAAGTGAACCGGGTGGTTGAAGTATTTGGATGGATGCGATCGAGAGAATGTATTACAGCCCGTCCGACAACCCCAGGTGAACGAAGACGATGAGGGCGAGCCCACTAAGACAGCGGTGTGGCAGGCCGTAGGTGACATCGCCGCCCTTAGTTAAGCGACCGTCGAGAACAGCGGCGTAATGTTACGATTAGAGACCATTCGGACGGAGAAGCACTAGACCCGAAACCAGCTATTACAGCCGTATCAAGTCAGATAGCAGACGTTTACGAACAAGACGAGCGCGACGATCATTGTCAACTCCACAGTCACCCACTTGATCGACATGCTCTGCTTCATGATGTATACCATGGGATAGAGGCTCGCTGGGGAGTGGAGCATATGGTTAGAAAGATCTGTCTAGTGGGAAGATAGGCCATGACTTACGATCCGCGAGTGCTTTGTTTAGATCTGGAGCCGCAAAGGTTATCGTAAGCCAACAAGCCAGAGTTATGGCAACGTTGACGCCGAAGACAGCAATCATGCTACGCGGGACTGGAGTACGCGAGAAGTAATCAGCGACCGTCTCGAACGTGCCAATCGGGCAGGTGCTGCTTATAGTCTTACCAGTCTTTCCTGCGTTTCGAACCTCTTCGGAGATGTGTGCAGCCTGTACAGTCTATCAGCATGTGGGATCCTTCAAGGCAGCATCCAGAATGTATACCGAATCTGTGCCTGACATCATGTAGATGGCGGAGAGTTGTCCAGCAAGGAACGCTACCCCCGTGTTGGACCAGACTCCAGTGTTGTCGAATTCCGTGAAGACTTCTTTTGCGCTTGCTTTCGGAGCATTGATGCAGATGGGAACAATGACGCAGAAGAATGCAAGGATATGGAGGACGAAGAAGAGGGTTTGCACTCCGGGGATGTTGTGGCGTGAGAGGAGGATGTTACCGCCGACCTAGCATAGAAGAATAGATCAGTCGCCTCGTTTAAGACTCGAAGTCAACGCCATACTCACGGAGAAGATGATGTTGGCCATGACCAGCAGACTGCCGTGCCAGGCGGGGAACAAGTAATCCGGGTTGTTCTCCAGGATGATGACTTGGATTAGCGTTCTTGTCAGGAACACACCTAGAGCCATACTCAGCGTCGTGAGCAGTACGAACGTATCGTTCACGACACTACTCACCAACCGCATTACCGGCCTGCCAGGCCATGGTGGAGATCCATCCTGTGAGACAACGAAGGATCTGTCAGTAAACGTCCGCACGTGGCGTCTCACACATTCTAGCAACGGGGAGGGTTCATTACCGGTGATGTAGCTGAGAGGCTTCTGCCACTTGGGATGAGCAAACTCGGAGACCCAGTGGTACTGGCCTGGGATCGCAAGCATGAACAGGTCAGCAGAGTGTCGCAGCTGAGGACCCGCAGACAGTTGTTAAACGAATATCCTATGCTCCATTACTTCTCACCTCCTCTACGATCCCGTCAGTATACTGCCTCTCCGATGTCCTAGATGAGACCTACGCTGTCGGAGCGATAGACTCCATCTCTGCCATTGACAGAATTACAGGAATAAAGCAGATAGCATGCACCACAGTCGACCAGAAGAGACCAGCACGACCACCATCAACCAGCCCTTGGTGGACGCTGAAGATGCCAAACTCCCACACACATGTCGCCATTGCATTGAACGAGAATGTGGCCATAGGTCTGAAGTGCCGGACAAAGACTTGCTGCTTTCCCATACGGCTCATCTGTACCTCGTCAGGAACAGAAACACGTAGAAAATTACATTGCTCCCACCTGAAAGCGATCTTGGCCAGTCGAGAGACTTGGGTCCAATGGTTCATCGTCGCCTGGTCCGACTTGCTGGTCTCGCTCCTCCTCCTTCAGCATCTCTGCCATCGATACCTGAGGTAGTTTGCGCTCAGCCATCTCATAGTCGTTCTTAGGCTACGGCACAACGGAGGTTGAAGAGTTCGACGAGCTAGTGGCCATGGTGGACTATGCTGAGCACATCAAACAGTGGTACAGGTTAAATCTCTTCGACGAGGGAGAGAATGCCATGTAGAAGCACGTCGGTGGATAGAGGGTCTGGAACGATTGCGTTGCGAGCTCTCCATATGCGAGGCACGGCACATCGAGCACAACATCTTGTGCAACACTCTATAGGCTGCAGGGCGCATCTCGCATGGCCGGCGGAACGTTTGAACCGGATAAGACTTGAACGGTTCTATATAAGCTCGTGCAGTCATTTGGCTTGGCTTATGCATACCCTTGCATTTGGGCGTTTCGGGATCCGATGCGGTGGCTGTTGGTTCGGCAAATAAGTGCTACCCGGCAGGTGTGTGTCGATTGCATGATGAACCACTTTCGTCTTGTCTTGAAGGTACACCAGCATTCGAGGACCACACCATCGTTTTTAGCTGACCTGAATTGTGCCTTTCGTTCTCTACATGGACGGAAATCCCAACGACCTCAGCGATGTAAAGAATAAGTATGTAGTTGATTCTAGGGAGATAGGGGGAGAGAGAGAGAGATAGAGCTTCGGACGAGACGCGGGACGTAGCGTGGCTCTAGGGACATCGCCGTCGGCATTCTAGCTATAGTACCTATAACTTGTAACTTTCAAAGGCCGGTTTTACGGTTATAGTAACCCTTAGCGCTAAGTATAGTTACGTAGCGTATTTTAGTACTTTAAGAGCTCTAAAGCTATTAAAGGGTTAGGGTTATTAAGCTTATAGACTCTAATGTGTATAGTATTAATTCAGACACTTCTAATACTAATAATAATAGCGATAGCAAGGAGTCTAAAGTAGTAGAGGCTCTAATACTATCGCTACTTAAGAAGGAGGTTAAGAAGGAGGGTAGAAAGAAGTCTAAGGGCGATAAGAAGAAGAAGTAAAGGATACTAAGATACTAGTTTAATACTAGTGAAAGTATTAAAGTCACTACTATTACTTTGCCTATAACTATAACTATAACTAAATTCCTAAGTAACAGTAACTTTTACATCCCTATACAGGGGTTGTTACCGTGCTAGCCTTTGCGGAATGGTTCCCGGCGGGAGCTTTCCTCGAGCGTTTATCAACCAGACGCTTCCTTATGAACGACGCTCTAACGAGGATGCTGCTAAGCGACGAATGATACCGAGCACGTGGTGATGGATACCCCGGAACTTGTAGCAAGATGCGGCCAATTCGATCGCCATTGTGGCCCCTCAAGTCTTGGATCGTTGTCTAACTGTTCCAGAGTCCAGACCTGCTATCTCTCACACGCTAAGCACATATCCGTGTCAGCCAGCAACGCCAGATACTGGCTGAGCATGCATGTGGTATCCCGGCATCCGGCAGTCTGACACGCCTCTATGCATGAGCACGCAGTCCTGAGAGTGATGTGCAAGTCCCGATCACTTCACCTACGCGAGGCTCGCAATGGGACTTTCAAGATTATTGACGGCATATCAATCTCGTAGCAAGTCGCACGCCCACGGTATAATGAGGCCACTGTCACTCCAACATCGCACTGTCGAGGTACCAAACGATGCCTATCGATGAAAATTCCCCAGGTTCGCGATCGACTGCCTTGCTTGCGGTCACGACTCTTTTACTCATCTGGTCATTCATGTTCACGTGTATCCGGACGTGGGCCAAATGGCAGCAGAAAGTATGGTCCTGGGCAAACGATGCTGTCTTCATGACCGGCTGTGTACGTGGACCGTCCAATCGTCCTGCTTGCACATTACTGATAGTTCTGGTACAGCTCGTGGCTGTTGGTCAATGTGTTACAGTCTTCCTCGCGACCACAAAGTATGGATTCGGCCAAGGAGAGACTGCGTCTAGCGACCAGCGTGGTCAGGCGAAGGTGGGACGGAGACAAGACTGACCTCTCTGTTTCCTGACCTCTCTGTTTCCAGCTGACTGTTTGCAGGCCTTCCATGCCAGCGAGCTACTCTACCTTGGGTCTGTCGGCCTTACGAAGTGCTCGTCCGCACTGTTCCTGAGTGGACTCTCGCGAGACCAACGCCAGCGTTTTTCCGGCTTGGGGCTCACTGTGCTCTCCGCCCTCTGGACTATTCCCGGCATCGTGGCCGTTGCTGTCCGCGGGAATAAGACACCCTGGCAAGCGAACGGCACACTGGTAATCATGTACAATGTTGGGGACGAGGAATACAAACTGGCATTGCTTAGTTCACTCGTTGGCTCGGTGTGGACGCATCCGGTCTGGTCCTCGAACTGGCGCTGTGGGCCTTCTCGACCTCGCTTGTCTGGGGCATTCACATGCAGCTGAAGAGACGACTGAAGCTTATATCGATATTTGGCGCTCGCTTGGTGTATGCAACGATACATTTCCACACCGACCAGCACGTCGTGCTAACAGGTCAATAGCCTGATACCACTCGTGGTTCTCCGTCTCGTTCGTCTTCAGCCGTCGACCTACGACGTCTCGTCCGTCTACGATGTCACTATGGTCAACATCTTCACGCAAGCAGTATTGCATTTCGCGATCATTGCGGAGTGTCTCACCTGTCTCCGGCCGCTCATGCAGACATTCCACGAGGAACTACAGCTGGAGACCCGCGACTACTGGGGTAGATATATCTAAGGCCCAGCCCAACAGCAAGATCAGTGACAGCGGCGATAAGAAGATCAAGACACCTGTTCGAATCTCCCAGAGAGAGGTACCGAGCTGGCGGAGAAGAAGCCAACACGACCGGATGGACCTGCGAAGCGATCAATCTGGCTTTTCTGCTAGAGTCGAGTCGAAACTATTTGACAAGAGCGAAAGAAAGGAGGATGATGACATCGAACTACTACCCATAAACAACAGGACCCAGGTCCAGCAAACCAGAACGGTGACTGTGACGGGCGAATACTGATAAGCACCATCTATGGAGTCCGCAAGCTATCACTGCAACGACAATGTACCGATGAGGTGCCCTCTACCAGATCATCTGTTCATCGCGATCCATCTCGGCGCTAAAGCGTACAGCTTGATGGACAAGTGCGGCTCTTTTCAGCACGTTCTTGCCAACAACCATGTATGAATATCTGTACGCGGCCCACGGCCAGTGCTTCAGAACCGGTGCGCCTGACGACTGGCGATATGCTGCCATATTTTCGAAGACCGCCTCGCAAAACCACCAACAATGCGCGCGACCCAGGTTGTACTTCGGATGGCGTTGTGTCACCTCCGCCACGATATCTGCAAGTTCGAGTGCAGATGGTCGATCTCGCGCCGAGAGATGGGTCCAGGAAAGCGACAGCAGAGGGAGTGGCAGGTCATGCTGCTCGTCCGGTTTCGAGACGCCAACAACACAGGTCTTCTGACCGACGCCCCTTTTCGTGATCCCTGCTCCCAACTTGGAACGAATCGACACAAAGTCGCCGTACGTGTCCCGCTCAACGATCAAGCGATGCGCTTGGTTGGCGTCCACATCCTCCAGCACGAATTGAATATACTCGTGTGACAAAGGTGCCGAAAGTGATTTGATCCAGGTCAAAGACCGAAGCGTGCAGGTATGCACAATGGGGTAGTGACTATCCAGCAGATTCTCACGCCATGACCGAGTGTTGACGCTCAGGGCAACATCACTGGCCTCCGATAAGGTGATCGAAGGCGTTGATAGCTGATTCGCGGCATTTCCAGTCAACACCTGAAGCGTGTTGCTCTGGGTGGAACTCTGCAAACTCGACTTGGTGCTGCATCGGAACGGAGTTGCCTGGTAAAACAGTCGAAGCAGGAGGAGCAGGGGTGTATTGAAAATGCTGCTACCGAAGCGTTCTCGTGGAAGCAGTCTGTCGACGATAGTCCATGATTTGGCGAGATCGGAGTCTGAAGACAGAGGAGGCGAGCCTGGGTTGGCATCATTGCGATCATGACCCACTTGGAAGGTGGTACCAGACAGTTGTCGAAATGATGTGACCCAGGGTCGCGGAAATTGAGCGTCTGGCCAGGTAGTAAATGCCAGCAGCGCATTACGCTTTTGCAGCCATGGCTGGCCCAACGGCCGAGTCAAGGTAGGAGTTCGAACGACAGCCAGTGTTGGCATTCGCCTCGTTCTCCGACATTCGTGTGCTCGAGCCAGTATATCAAGGGTGCAATGGCGGCATTGAGAATTTGCTCACAGCTCCGGTGGATACTCATGAATCCGAGAAAGGCGGCATCAGACGACGAAACGACAAGAAGAACAAGTGCTACGAAGGTGAGGTCCTGCCCTTTTTGTTGTTCAGCAACGGACGATACCAAACCCAGGTCTCGTTCACGTGTGGCAAGCTGAGACGGGATTGGTTCATTAGTTCTAATGTTCGGAGTTCTCCCCGAGCCATGCTGTCGTGAGAACAGCAGAGACCAGACATCGTTTTTCAATCCTCGAAACATACCTGCTGATAAATACTTTCGGAATCTCGAAAGTACGACGGCATAACAACTCAGGACCTTTGCAACCGCAAGATTTACAAACTTCAGAACTATGTCCTGTGAGCTGAGAAAGCTGGTCGATAGTCAATGTGATTCATACCAAACCAGACGTTTGGATAGACGCTTGCAAGCAACTTGAACAAGCCCTAGAACGCCCATTGACAACAGAACGACCTACACATAGGTTCCATCGTCTCTATTAGCTCAGCAACTGCCTTGGATATCTGTCAGATCTTCTCATGGTGTCCGAAATGTACAATCAACTGCTGGCTTTCGGAGGTCCTAGTCAGTGGCTTACTGTTCTTGTCGCTGGACTCGCCCAACTTCACATCGACCTCGGAGCCAGGGACAGCTGGCCACGACAGACGGACGAAATCAAGCCTCCACTCGACCCTATCTTCGCGGCTAGCAATTCTGACCTCCTGCGGAACCATACTCGAGAAGGACAGCGTTCCGGCTGAGGCGATTGTTGTGCATCGCAGCTGAATGGTAATAAGCTCCGAAGGCAAACATCGTTGGCTCTGCTGGGCGCCGTACCCGGTCCGGCTTCTCCTCTCTTCAGAGCCGCCTTGAACTTCTCAACAACCGCAGGTTCTACTGCGGCGTTCCATGAACACCTCTGATAAGCGCATCTAGCTCTATCCACCGCTTCCATCTCCGAAAGTGCGGCCTGCTGGTGCCACAGTGCCGGCGAACAGAGTCTCCCTACGTCTCGTTTGGAGTGCACTTGCTCTTCAGTAACGCATCGAGTCAGTCAAAGCACAGCACAGGTGAAACGAACAACTTCGGCTTGTTCATTAAATGCTGCCGCGCTACACGTCCGAATCGTTTGAGTTGGTTTGTTGGGAGGCTGAAATTGCTAAGGTGATTCCAGTTCGTCCTTGAATTCTCCTTATTGCAGAGCCAAGACACCACTCATTAGAAGCTCAAGCTCTACTCTGCTGCGTTGCGCAAGCTGTACACCCGCGAGCGTACCTCGATCGTTGCTTGGACCTGCATACCGCCTCCGATAATGCAACCAATCGACGAAAATGCCACGCGGGGTCAAAAGGACATCGGTATATCTTAGTCTACACAATGCACCTAAGCGAAGCGGAACGAGCTGGATCGTCCAGTGACAGCTTCAAAGTGATACTTCAAGGATTGTCCTCTCACATTTTCTTCCTTTGCTTCCACGATCTAGCAGCAAGAAGAAGTGCCTACATCAACCCACTCTTTATCTCTGTAACGAAGGTGTCACCGAGTACAGACCAGGCGTGAGGACACCACCGAATTCGAAGCAGTCAGCCTCCACGATGCGGCTCACGACCTTGCTCGTCACCGTCTTCGCCGCCACTGCCCGCGGATGCGGATTCCGTCGTCGTTCCGAGCAAGGCGCCCGAACAAAGAGAGGTGATAACGGGCCACCCTTTTCTATCCAACAACTGACGAAGACCACGCACCTGATCATCCAAAATGACGACTACATTGAGTATCCGTTCGTTTACGTCAAGCAATACCCAGATATTCCTCTCACTCTTGTGGTAGACACTGGGTGTGGCGCGCAGGTATGCCGAGTATTCTGCCCTTTCGTCTTTCCATACACTAATACTTTGAGTTGGCTGGCATAGAATGGAAAGCCTGGCAATCCCGCCGTCGAGCTGAATGACTTTATCGAGGAGAAGCTTCCACTGAAGGGTGGCTGGATTGACCCTCAATAGCCACTTCGCACTGCCATTTTGATCACATTAGCGGCATTCAGCCTTTTGCAGACGCAGGAGCCGATATTGTGTCTTCGGGATTCAACAAATCGTTCATCGCTCCCGAAAATCTGGCCGCCAACGCTCTCACTACAGCATTTGGTACGATTACTCCGTCGTACAATGTCTCCAACTTCGCTGCCCAACATGAACGATTGCAGTACAAGGGCGTCGATCTTGGGTTACTGGTCTTGCAAACCCCCGGCCACACACCGGACTCAATGGCGATCTACGATGAGAACGAACGGTGGATCTTTACCGGGGAATACGCTGTATCGGCGTAACGTGACTTTACCGTGGAAGGAAAATCAAGATCTGCCCATCATTTTATCGTTGCAGGCAAACTGGAAAGACTTTGTCAACAGCATCGAGGAGCTGCTAGCATTCGTGAACGAGAAAGACCACGATGTGACCTCGGAGAAGTGCGTCCGACTGGGCGCTGGACACTCGACCGCCGACGTCCCTGCGGGTAAGATGATCAAGAGTGCCCTGGACTTCATTCGGAGCGTTGAGAAGGGTGACGTGCCTGTTATAGCTAGACTACCGGGAGACGAAGTGGCACCAGGAGGGGACCTTGGAGAGGCCGTCTTCTTTTACTGGCAAAGTCCAGGCAATCCAGAGTTCAGTCTGTTGGCACCAGGAAGCTTTCGCAAGGACTTCGGGACGACCTGAAAACTGGCAAGGATCTATAGGTGTATCACGGGCACTGATACCGATTGGCTCTTACTACGCCTGTTTTTCCTCCACGAACGCATTCCTTGTCGCCAAAGCCTTCTCAAACAGATCATAGCCGTCAGCCTAGGCATGGTGAGGCGGCTGCGGCAACCACTCCTTGATCTTCTTCAGTACACTACTTATCCGCCCTCGCTATTTCAGAATTATGGACGCCAACTTGAACGCAGCGCGGACCAAGCAGCAAGCCGCGAAGTATTTACACCTGCATACATTGCTGTTTCAGCTCTGCTACTCCCGTTCCACGGTTGCTGGCTTGGAGTACACTACAGCACACAGCATATGCTCTGTGACGATTGGACCTACGTAGGTGAGCGTGGTCAACTACCTACACACCGTGAACAGCAGCAGCACCAATCCGACAACCCCTGCCAATCCTCCATTAGGCAGTATAAGACCGCTACCAGCACTCGTAGAGTACGTCTCACTGCACATAACTCCCAAAGGAGACGCCACCGAGGCGTTCGCCTGGCTACCGATGACCTGCGAAGCGCAGCTGGAGAAATCCGTGAAACCTGGTTTGCTCGATGGCTGGCACCACCGGAAACACTCGTTTTCCGTCTCTATCGACCCTTCGCAACAAGCTGTGTGGTGTTGCTGTCAGCCGAGAGCGAGGCCAGTCATTTATAGAGTACGCACAGGAGAAGTCGGGCAGTGGTTCCGACTCAGGCCAACTCAAACCGCACAGAGGCGGGTCGTGGTTGTCGAAGTCCGGAGGTAGGTCACCATCGCGAACAGCAGACGGGCTGCATTGATCTAAGAATTATGATCAGAAGGAGCTCTCGTCGACGTCGTATCACACGGGCTCTGACCATTGTCTCTAATCTGCATATCCGACACCTTTCCCTGCTTCGAGAATTGCCGTGATGATTGGGGTGTTTGATGAATCCCTACTGTCTGTCTTGAACGGTCGCGGACGTAGGACTGACAGCAGACAGCGGCGTCTCTTTTTGCTGTACTGTATGTCACCAGACTCGATCCTTCCTATCCTTCAAGCGATCGTTCTTGGCTCGTTCCACGACCTTGACTGCGCCGTCAAAGCATCACAACAGGACGTGATCGTCTTGCCAAGCAGCTGCGCCAGCCAAGAACAGATCCATCCATCGAGCAAATCACGATCCAAACCATCTGTTTTCGGATGCCGAAAGGACCATTGCAGGATCGTGGCCAAGAGGATAGTATTTCAAGGAGTTACAGGGCATCGTACGTATTGCCTGTTACGGCATACCACCCATACCAGTGCAGAACATGGGAACCACACTGACAGATGCAAACGTTACCAGGGTATCTACTCTTCTAGCAAAAACACTTCACTCCTTTCCATGCCATGCTTTCATACGTCCATACTGCCCATGTCGAAGATAGTACCTTCTCACCATCTCCGTTCCCATACTTATCAAGTACCCATCCTCAACTCACCCCATTCCCATTCGTCTGCGGCGGCACCACACCCGCACCTGCCACCGCCGACGGCGCCGCCTGCTGCTGCTGCGCCTGCTCGCCAGCAATCTTATCCGCCTGATCCAACACCCCCTTGATGACCTGCTGCTCCTCCGGACTGAGCGCGGCGGTGAGCGAGTTGTAGAGTTGCGGTTGTTGTTGGTTCATAGCTAGTACACGGGTCAGCACCACTTCAAATGGGTGGGTAAAGCGGAACTTACTCTGCAAAGTCCCCCTAAACAACCCATAAACCTCCACCACGTCCAACACGCCCTCCGCAAACCCATCCTCCTCCATCTCCTCCTCATCCTCCTCCCCAACCGCCGCATTGAACTTCTGCGCCTGCTGGCTCAAAAACTCCAAATACGCCGTACTCTCATCCTTCACCTCCCCATCACCCGTGCCCTCAACCCCCTCATCACCATCCCACTCCTCGCCTTCCCACTCCTCTTCCTCATCGCTCTCGTACCCACCGGCGCCGATCCCGAATTCCTCCTCCCTCTGCGCTTCCTCACGGAGCTTGACAGCCGCTGGCAAAGTCTGGAAGAGGCGGACGATACCTTGCAGTAGCCTTGGCCAGCCCTGCTGAACGCTATGTGGGACTTCGTCAGCGCGAAGGGTAAGCAGCGCAATAATCGCCGCGATGGAGAGCTTTTTATCATGCACCCGCGCAAAAGTATCGATGCTGGAGAACCACAGACTGAAGAACTTATTCGTCCAGCCGTTCGCCTCCAGCACGCCGATCGCGAGGCGGGGGTTGTAGTAGATGGCGTTGACGACCATCTTCATCAGGTGAAGACGGTACAACTTGACCTTCAGCTCGTCGTCCGTGAGCACAGTCATGGCCAGAGAGATGAACTCAGGAACGTAGTTGTCCACCCCAGTCCGTAGGTTCAGCATCAAAATCTCCGCAAGCTTGCACCCGCAGACGCGATCGATGCCGCCGACCTTTTCGTCCTTGAAGATGGTGCGGATCATATCCACAATCGCTTCGAGGTACACCGGACTCTCCATGAGAGTCTGCCAGCCGTAGTTGACGAAGTTCTCGAGCGCGGGGAGCATGTCTTCCAGATATAGCTCAGCGCCGGACTTGAAAGTTTGATGCAGCAGTTCGAACGCCTGCCACATGGTCGGTGTGATGGTTTTCGCCGCAAAAGTGCAGCTATCGATGATTTCGAATATCTCGTTGTAGAGGTCGTAAAGCTTGTGCTCGAGCGTAATGGTGATGATAGGCATAAGAATCGTTTCGAGGTGTGCGAGGACATCGGGTGTGCTTTCGAGGGTGAGGATGAGAGTACCAATGGTTTGGAGGACGCCAAGTGCAGTAATGCTCTTGTCGTCGAGGAAGTCGCCGTATCCTTCAGCGTCTTCCTTCGAGCTGTTGCGTTCGATGAGCTCGCGCACTATTCGAACGTACGTGTCTCGAAGCTGCTCACTAAGCGCGACAGCGAAGGGGGTGAGCTCGGTGGCGAAGACCTCAACAAAGTCCTCCATGACATTCGCCAAGGCATCCACGTCGACCTCGTTGGCGAGTTTGAGGAGTTGCTGCATGATCTGTGGGATGTTCTGCTGCATCATTATCCGGATGGGATCATGCCGTATCAGTGGTTGCAGAGCGAGCGCCGCCTCCACTCGCACCGGAAGATCCGGGTCCGCCATCGATTCGAGGATATTCCGGTAGACGATCGTAAGGTTGTTCGCATCCTTGAAGTCCAGCGCCTCAAACTTCTCCAGTGTGTCGCAAGCCCGCGCCCGCAAGAAACCATGCGGACTCCTGAACTCCGGGAACACATGTCGCACGAAGAAAAACTCCACCTGATCCGCAATCGGACTCTTCTTGCCCAAGATCACGTTCGCCAATGTCCCTATCATTCGCAGAGCACCCTCCTTTTCTCGCGCGTTCTTCTGCCCCTCTAGCGCAGTCTCGTACTTGCTCACGACTCCGTTGATGAACGTCAGAAGATGAAACGTCTGTTTCCGCCGATTCTTCGTAAGTGTGACCAGAAAGTTCGTCGCCGCGACATCCGGTGCGGACACCTCCTCGTAGAAATTAAGCTTGCGGTGCAAATACTCCGCCGGCTCGTCCTTGAACTGTTGAATATCCTCGTCCGTCTGGCACAACACCGGGAAGATCAAGTGCTCAATGAGAACTTCCATGTGCGGCTTGAGATGATCCCACATCACCTTCGGCTTCACGCACTCGTCCAGGAAAGCCAGCGTGAACGACAGACAGGGCTTGCTCAGCCATATCCGCTTGTGTATCCATGCCTCCACCTGTGTGAGATAGCCCTTCAGAATCTCCGGTGCGAAGTTGTTGATGAAAGTCTTGGCGACTTCAGTGTAGTCCTCCCCATTACCCTTCTGCAAGCTCGCCGGGTTGCCGTACCGCACGAACAGCCTGTTGAGGTTGACATATGCCCACTTCTTGCACTTCCACCAATGATTCAGCTCTCGCTCATCGGTGTCCTCCAGCATCGAGTTCTCCGGCGGCTCTTTCGCAACTACTCTTAGAAAGAGGGTGCACCAATCCACCATCGCCTGATGACTCCGCAACTGCTTGGGCAGCTCAAAGTATATCGCGTGCTTGTATGCCTTCAGCACCGTCCTGAGCATCTCCCCTGCCTCCAAGCTCGTCTCATTCACCAAGCTGTTTCCAATATTCAGCAGCTGTGGGAAGGTCGTTTCCACGATCGTGTCGAAGTCGCCTCTACTCTCTCCCAATTTGAATCTGTAGGTCCGACAGATCGCGAGCATACACTGCAGCCCCGCAAACACTGATGAAACATCCTGCGCGCTGAGAAGCTTGATGGTGATGTCGACGAAATCGGGCCACTGCTTGGGGAAGTCGGTATGCAGGATCTTCTGAAGGGCGACGATGAGCTGAGCGCGGATGGAGGGTTGCGCGGTAGCGATGATGGGGACGATGCGGGCCCGCACGGCGGCTTTCTCGTCGTCGGTGATGGAGCTGGTCGAGGCGGCGGAGTCCTCGGGTTTGGTCCAGCCGCGACTGACGCGGTTCTTGAAGTACACCACCGCTGCAGAAGAAGCTGGTTAGTATAAACCTTGCTTGGGTTGGGGTGTGAGGTGAACGTACCAGACAGCTTCACAGCAGAATCCTCATCACTGCTCAAGACATCGAGGAGGGCGTTCAGGAAGCCAGCTGTTTCTTCCGCCTGGTTCACGTCAGCTGTTTCTTCCAACGCTAGCTTTACTCATATGAGCTGGCGGGCTGGCGTACAGCTTTCAATTCCGCTTCGGCCGCCGAGCGTGTCTCCTGGTGCGCCGACAAGGTGGCCTTGATCCTCTCCGATAGCCCGGAGGCGGACATGTTTGCGGGTGCTGTGATCGATCCGGAAGACTGTGCAGATTTGGCGCAGCTGGCAGATGCCGACCTTTCTGAACGTGGAGAGACCCTGCCCACGAGCCAGGTACGATCGGAGAATCTAGTGGCTCGCCAAGCTTTCACGTGGCGGTCGGGAGTGCAACATTCAACATCGGCAAGAGTGGGAGTTGGAGAACGAAGTCAAGATTCTTTCTTTCAGACGAAGAATTCTACGTCAGAAGCAAGGGCGGACAGATGGTGTTGCCCAAGAGACTTCATGTTTCAGGTGTACCACGTGTGGGGCTAGGATATTTGCCATGCAGTGATCGACAGTATTCAGGCTAAGCCTTATGAACGACGTGTTATTATGTGTAGCACGAGACATCGTAGAATCAGCCCGACGAGGCCAGCGGCTTCTGCGAGTCCGATATGCCACCTCTCAAACACCAGCTCCACTCCCGTCGGCGTGCCACTCTCGACCATGGCTGATCCACAACATTCCACCGCTCAGAGCTGCCTCTCGTCCACTCCTACTTCATGGCGGACATTTCCAACATCCTCATGCTCCCACTAATTTCCACAGAACCACCTCTTGACCTTAGCCAACACCCCCTCATCCTTACGCCGGGCTACGAATCCTAGTCGCCCACGATCTTCAACGCTGAATCTGCAATCTGCTCTCTCCAGCACCAAGTCCCGCATAATCTCCGCCGAAATCTCCGATTGCCTGGACTCCGCACCGAGAGGTTTCCCCAGCGTCGACTTCGCCATCGTAGACGCCCGACTCGCCACATGCATCCTCACACATCGTTCAAGAAACTCATCCATCCCCTGGTGATCTGACAGCGATATCTCCACATAACCGCACTTGTTTCGATACGCGAGAGCTCGACCTTCCTCGATACCGACCATGCGATCATGCTCAAGGTCCGCGTGCGTGCCCACAATGGCAAGGAAACCTTTCCGGGGCAGTTTCTGCTCGATATCAGCGACCTTTCTGATCCAGCTGTCGAGCCATTCGAAAGATTCCCGGGAGGTAAGGTTGAACACTAGTACAAAGAGGTCATTATTCTGCACTGTCTGCTGGAACAGTGCGTCGTAGTATCGGAACTCAGCTGCGAAGGGGTCCAGGATGATGTCCCAGGGCTCCTCGCCGATCATGAGGTGGCGGTAGATGCCTCCGGCGTTGGTGTGGTATGGGAAGCTGTGTACAGTGGACTTGTTGACGATATCAGCAACCGAAATAACAATGGACAGATGTTGTATGTTCTCAGGGAAACGCATACATGATTTGCCAACGACTTCTTGCCTACACCTTCGTCGCGGAGTAGTACAACCTTCAAACACTTAGCTTGACATATCTTCTGAAGAGTTTTTGATCTCGCGATGACCGCGTGCCATTGTTTGCAGACGTATCTGCTTGTTCTTAGATCGGGAGGCCATGCATGTTTGAGGACGCCTTCGAGTAACTCGTATGTGCTGAAGACCTGCTTTGCGGCTGAGATGCGGTCCATGATTGTACGAGGAGGAAGTTACAGCTGGAGCAAGAAGTTCATGATGATATTGCTGGCGATTCATACCCCCCGCCCGTGACACGTAGCTTCTTGCCTCCCACAGAGGCAACGACATTAAGCTGTATCTTTAGTATGCAAGGCGGAGGTGTTTGGCGAGGCTGTGTTACCCCTCAGGCACCGATGCAGCGACTACTCCACATTCAGGTCATGGATAAACGAGTTCGCATGGTTTGGTCAGATGCCAATACAGGTGCTGCCTTGCTCGAGCTGAACATCCGTGTTCAACGTAGACAGAGCAAATAGCGCCATCGATGTTCCATCTCCCTGTCAAAGCGATTCCAAAGCCGCCCATGTCCTGGCCCACAACCCCGGCCGTTTCGGACCAGCTTCATGGTCTCGACGACTGTCGTCGCCGCGCTTTCTTGTAGAGCCAGTGCCATGTTCTCCACCCGAAGCTTGCCATACCTCTGTCGAGTTCTCCAGTTGCGGATCCAGGGCAGCTAGCAACGACGACCTAGACGCCGCAGACGCCTTCGTGGCCACATGTATCCGCACACAGCCAGACAACAGATCATCAATACTGCCATCGTCGAAGATTGAGGTCTCCACGAGCCGGCATTTGAGATTCCGAGCGAGAAGCCCGGCTCTGCGTCCAGACTCATCGCGCCCCAAGGAGTCGGCCTTGGTCCCTACAACAGCCAGCAAGGTTCTCTTCGGGAGCGTATCAACCCACTTGTGCCAGTTGATCATGTAGTCGAGGGAGGAGCTTGATAGCAGGCTAAAGACCAGAAGATAACCGTCGCAGCTCCGCAATTTCTCCGCGAACAGTTCGTGGTGGAGCCGCAGGTCTGCTGGGAAGGGATCGATAACAATGTCCCACGCTCTGCCATCCACTGTGATGGATCTTCGGACACCCTCGTTCTGTGGACCATAGCGCCGGTCGTTATTTAGACCCTGGAGACACATCGTCAGTCTTCGAGACGAACAAGATGGTTTGCTGACTATACATGATTTGCCAGAGACCTCTTGCCAACACCTTGGTCTCCGAGAAGTATGATGCTCAATGAACCTGTCTTCCAAGCCTCGTAAAGTGGTTTAGATCGTACTATCACGCCATCCCAGCCCCGACAAACGCGCCTAGCCGACCTCAGGCCTGGTGGCCGACAGTTCTGCAGTATTGAATCGAGTAGTTCGTAGGTGCCGAAGACCTGTTGTATAGCTGATATTTGCTCCATCTGGCTGGCAAGACGGCAAGGCAAGGACAGTTGAATGGCTCAAGACGTAGGAATTGAAGTGACATCTCACCCTTGTGGTGACCACAGACATATGCCATTATTGCTCGTGCGCGCTGAGCTAGCTTGCGCGTCATTGTGGTACAAAGGCTGAGGCCGCAAGAATGCAAAAGGGACAGATGTGGTTGTGGAAGGCTGTGTACGCTAGTGCAAGCTAGTGCATGCATAATTCAGACTTCAGTCCTAGACGTCAGTCGTTCCCTTCAAATAGTCCATTCCAGACAACACCTTGGTCTCGGACAGCCTTCAACCAGGTCACGACCATGGCGACAGATATCACGAACAGCCTGGAGAAGCTGTCTCTCGCCTCAGAACACCTGGAACAAGACATTGACGAATTCCTGGATGAGGCAACACCACGCAAACGAGCTCGTATCTCACCAGAAGCTATCAGATCCAATCTTGAGAAGGACTTCCTGACACCAGCAACTACCTTCAGCGCCAGTTGGCTCGATCGCTTGCAACAGAGATGGGAGACATCCACCAACTACAGCGAGCTCTTCAACCTCGCCCCCACGCAGACAAGAACCGTCATCCGCTTCACCAGAGAAGGTCTGGAGGGCCGCGTGGTCGGCTACCGGGAGGTGACAGTGCCAGCCAACAGTGCGACTGCGAAGAACTCAACATCGATCCTACGAAAGCCGGCCAACCGAGCGGACTTTGTGCGTGGCGCTGCTGGCTTCTTCCCGTTTGCTCCTGGCGGACTAGATGCAGTACAGGCTACAGCGGCGTATGAGGACGAGCTCCTGGAGCAGAATGGTGCCAATGCCGCTGGAAAGGTCAGCAAGCTCAATCGAGTGATAGACTTTGCTGCGGAGGGTGGGCTGCTTGAGGTGCCACCAGGATTCAGCAGAGGCCTTAGACTACCAGAGAAAGCGGTACGAGATGTTGAAGCTGCTGAGGAAGTGGAACAGGTTCTGGAAGAGGATGCTGCCCTACCTAATGACACCAACGGTGTGCCAGTCGACAGCGCAGATGCAGACACCCCCGACGAGGACGAGTTCGCTGGTGAAGAAGAAGTCGACTCACTGCTTCCTATCGAGTTCCCTGCATTAGCTCCACATGGACCTTTGACTGTTCGTCGAAACAAGCATGGCGGACGTGAGTGGGCGCACATGGTGGATGTTGACCGCGACATCACAAACTTCCACGAGCTGGTACCTGAAATGGCACGCACCTGGCCCTTCGAGCTTGATACTTTCCAGAAAGAAGCAGTGTATCATCTCGAGAACGGCGACTCTGTCTTCGTTGCGGCTCACACTTCCGCCGGCAAGACTGTGGTTGCAGAGTATGCTATCGCACTCGCAGCGAAGCACATGACGAAGACAATCTATACATCACCGATCAAAGCGTTGAGCAACCAGAAGTTCCGCGACTTCCGACAGACTTTCGACGATGTTGGCATCCTCACTGGTGATGTGCAAATTCGCCCCGAGGCCAGCTGTCTCATCATGACTACAGAGATCTTACGGAGCATGCTGTACCGAGGAGCCGATTTGATCCGAGATGTGGAATTTGTCGTCTTTGATGAAGTGCACTACGTGAACGACTCGGAGCGTGGGGTCGTCTGGGAAGAAGTCATTATCATGCTGCCAGAGCACGTTACTTTGATATGTCTATCAGCGACGGTACCAAACACATACGAGTTCGCATCATGGGTGGGTCGAACCAAGAAAAAGGACATCTATGTCATCTCAACACCAAAGCGTCCCGTACCCCTTGAGCACTACATGTGGGCAGACAAGAAGATGTTCAAGATCGTGGACTCGAACAAGCACTTCATCGAGAAGGGGTGGAAGGATGCGAACGATGCCATGTCTGGACGCGACAAGGTCATCGCTGCCGAACAGAAGGCGAAGGAAAAAGAGGATGCCGCAGCTGCTACTGGACGGGGTGGACGTGGTGGGCGCGGACAGAATGGCAGAGGCGGTCAGCAGCGTGGTGGTGGCAATCAGCGAGGTGGGCCACAACAGCGAGGACGAGGTGGACCATCAACTCGTGGCCAAGGTAACATTGCTCGCACTGGTCGGGGTGGTGGCAGAACTACTGCTGCTCAAGATCGAAACATCTGGGTCCACCTGGTTCAGCATCTTCGGGCGGAAGAGCTACTACCTTGTTGTATCTTCGTCTTCTCCAAGAAACGTTGCGAAGAAAACGCCGATGCTCTGTCGAACCTGGATTTCTGCACAGCAACTGAGAAGAGCGCTATCCACATGATCCTTGAGAAGTCGCTTGCCCGTCTGAAGCCGGACGACAAGACCTTGCCTCAAATTCGGCGCATACGGGAGCTACTCAGCCGCGGAATAGCTGTTCATCACGGTGGTTTGCTGCCAATCGTCAAAGAGTGTGTGGAGATCTTGTTCGCGAAGACGTTGGTGAAGGTACTTTTCGCCACGGAGACATTTGCCATGGGATTGAACCTGCCAACGAGAACAGTCGTCTTCTCCGGCTTTCGCAAGTATGACAACAAAGCATTCCGCGATCTGCTGCCTGGCGAGTATACCCAAATGTCCGGTCGAGCTGGCCGGAGAGGACTGGACTCAGTCGGCACAGTTCTGCTGGTCACTCCAGGAGCCGAAGAAGCTCCGCCTGCTGGTCGACTGAGGCAGATGATGCTAGGTGATCCGACGAAGCTGCGCTCGCAGTTCCGATTGACGTACAACATGATCTTGAATCTACTTCGCGTGGAGGCGTTGAAGATCGAAGAGATGATCAAGCGATCGTTCTCCGAGAATGCTACGCAAGCATTGCAACCTGAGCATGAGAAGCAGATCAAGTTGTCGGAAGCCGATCTGGCCAAAGTCAAGCGCGAGAGCTGCAGTACCTGTGACCCTGACATCGAGCGGTGCCACCAAGCGAGCGTCGACTCCCAACGGCTTACCGCAGACTTACATACGGCAATGATTTCGTTCCCTGTCGGTCGTCGCATGTTCCAAACCAAGCGATTGATCGTGTTCAGAGGGAAGAACGATGTTCGAACAGCTGGCGTACTTCTTCGTGATGGCGTCGGCAAGACTGGCTCGACTGTGCAGGTGCTTGAAGTACTCTACAAGAATCCGAGAAAGCGTCAAGATCCTGATTTCTTACCATACTTACAACGCTTCCGGAGACGCTTCGTTCCACTCCCACAGAACGAATCTGAGATTCGTCTGCGCACGCTGATGATCCCTCTTTCCGATATTGAAGCCTTGACGAAGACTCATATCCAGATCGACATCGAAGGTATCCTTAGAAAGGACCAAGCAGCTGAAGCGCAGGCCAAAGCTGAACTCCTAGCGACATGCTCATCGTGGACCTCTTCAACATGGGACGAGCTCGACTGGTACAAATACCTCAAAGATATGTCCCTCCGCGGCCTCCTCGACGAGCGCGTTGCCACAGCCAACACGGCACAATCGTGCGCCTGCATCCATTGTCCCGACTTTCCCAAGCACTTCGCCATGGAGCACGACCAGTGGATCATCAAAGACAAGATTGATGGCATCAAACAACTGATGTCCGACCAGAATTTGCAGCTCTTGCCCGACTACCAACAGCGCATCGCCGTTCTCAAAGACCTTGGCTTCATCGATGACTACTCACGAGTCGAGCTGAAGGGCAAAGTCGCCTGCGAGATCCACTCAGCCGATGAACTCGTGCTCACGGAGTTGGTGCTCGAGAACGTGCTCGCGGACTACGAGCCAGAAGAGATCGTCGCTCTGCTCTCCTCCTTCGTGTTCCAAGAGAAGACGGACTCCACACCGAACATCACTCCAGTCCTGGAGCGTGGCATCGAGACCATCATCAAGATCTCGGAGAAGGTGAACCAGTACCAGACGGTACATCAAGTCATCCTCTCCTCCGATGACTCTAATGACTTCGTTTCACGCCCTCGCTTCGGTTTGGTCGAGGTGGTATACGAGTGGGCCCGCGGTATGCCGTTCAGCCGCATCACGGACCTGACGGATGTACTTGAGGGTACGATCGTGCGAGTCATCTCGAGACTGGACGAGACGTGCAGAGAGGTGAAGAATGCGGCGCGAATTATTGGCGATCCGAGCTTGTTTGCGAAGATGTCGGTGTGTCAGGAGATGATCAAGAGGGATATTTGTGCTACGGCTAGTCTGTACATGTGAGTGGGGGGGCGGCGATGCGATGTCCATATGAGTAGAATGGATCGGGGGGTAAGTTTCCTCGATGTGAAGTGATTGATGGACACAACGACGTAACCTGAATGCGCATACCAAACAACACAGCTTCGAGAATCTCCAAGTGTTACCAGTTCACTGGTAGCTTTCCTCCTCTGTCGAACGTGGCAGCTGTTTCATCATCTGTGCCACATCCTGGTCGCAACCGGGGGTCGTGCTTCCTCAAAATAGACTGCTCAAGGACCCGGAATGTTTCTGGGTCCTGGTCCTCTTCAACACGATCCGCTTCTTCGATGAAGTAGAACTCATATGGAAAGCCGCCGCGCTCATTCAGTATCATCTCAAGCATCTTCGGCCGACGCTCCTGTAATGCAAGAAGTACCACACTTTTGCGCATGAACAAGAGATGGCCGTCGTCCAGGGCCGCCAGTCTTCCTTGTGTCTCGTGTACGGAGCCCCTTCGATATGCCTGTAAAACGGCCTCAACGGGCCCGATGTCTGCGTACAAAAGTTAGAGACAAACCCAGACGCACTGCTGAGGTTCCTTACCATTGACCGCTTGCTCTAGGTGCTGATTCCAGCAGTATATCCCGTATCCAAACGGATCTGCTTTGTGCAAGGCGTTGTACAAGACATATGGTGTGTAGTCTTCTTTGTGCTTCACGCCTGTAAGGAGGATGAGGAGGTGTCTCAAGTACTCGTCCCAGGATATCCGGTCGCTTTTGTGTGCGTTGAACGCATCAAGAAAGCAAAGTGTGATTGTATTTCCAGTCGGCTTTTGCAGGTGAGACAGGACGTCGTTGCAACGATCGACTGCTTTTCCACTCATCTTACCGCTTCGTCTTGATAGCAGAAAAATGCAAAGCGTTCTTGTAATATATGGTTGAGGTTCGCAAGGCAGAAAGATCAGGGAGGCTGTGTTGGTATGTGCCTTAGTACTTCGCCACGGGCAGTGCACAACTGAGAAAAATTGCGATGATAGCTTTTAGTGCTGTATACATTTCGTTACAAAATATACTGTGGTATCTCATCTCACACACACGGCCGATATCATTGCAGTATCAACGATTCGCCGTTCTCGTTCATGCCTCGTCATGCAGATATGCTTGCGACCCGCTGGTCATTGCCACCCTTCCGTCTCCCGAGACCGACAAGCTGCAGCATCTCGACCCAGAAGCCGAGTGGTTCGTCGGTGAAGGACGCCTCGTACGCATCTAGGGTAGGCCTTTCCCAAACCATATCGGCCTCACGAGCGCCTACGAGCTTCGTGCGCTTGATGAGCTTCCAGCCGAGGAAGAGGATTGGCGCGAGGATCAACATGGTGTAGTAGCTGAACCAGGTGCCGACATCGAAGACGGGGGTGTATGCGCCGTAGCCGTAGCAGCAGACTGTGTCATGATTAGTGGTTGATCACATAATTTGGCGGAATTCTGAAAGGACGTACCAATGAGCGACATCCACACCAATCCGATCCAACCACACCACGGCTGGAACTTGCCGGTGTATGGGAAAGATGCGCGGTCGATGCCTTGGGCCTTGCAGGCGCGGTAGAAGAAGATGTAGGTGATGCACATGACCTAGTTCGCCATGTTAGTACCTCATTCCATCTCTCAGCATACAAGTAGACATGATACTCACGATGTAGTTAATCACACCACCAGCAGTAATTAGAGCGATGAGCCATCCCAGAACGGTAGCTGAACCACTGCCGAGCTGGAGGAACGCAAGACATGGGAAGATCATCGTGACCATGAAGCAGTAGACGGGGACACCGCCCTTTGTGCAGTAACGCAGGAACTTCGGTGCACGACCCTCGAGCGCCAGTCCGTAGAGTCCACGGGTGGAGCAGTAAGTGTAGGTGTTGCCAGCTGAGAAGATGGAGGTAACCAAGAGCGCATTGACGAAATGCGGCAGGCCTGAAATACCGAGATTCTGCATGGCAATAACGTACGGAGACGCCGCAGCAGTGCCCCCGCCGCTGCCAGTACCAGCGATAATAGCCTCAAGCTTGGGGTCGTTGTATGGGATGAGTACACCGACGGTGATCGAGCCAACAATGAAGAAGAGGCCGAACCGCCAGTAAACGGTCTTGAAGGCGTTCTTGATGTAGATGCGAGGGCGCTTGGCCTCTGCGGCGACCATGGAGATGTACTCTGGGCCGACGACGGTGAAAGAGGCTGACCAGAGACCGCCGAGGAAGCCTTCGAATCTGCCGAGCATGCCAGGGCCCATAGTTTGAGCAAAGGCGCCAGGGTTGTTCCAGTAGCGGAAGCCGAATGCATCGCCCTTGGGGTTTCCGCCGACCATCACAACGAACGTGAAGATGAATAGCAGGAAGATCAGGATGACCTTGCCGCCAGAAAGCCAAAATTCGGCCTCTCCGTAAAGCTTGACAGCAAGAACGTTTAAGATGGCGTAGAGGACGATGGCAAAGGCAATTACCGCAGCGAGAGGAATGTCGTCGCGCCAAAAGCCGAGTACGGTGCATAGGGCTGTAATCTCGAAGGGAATCAGAAGGGCTTCGTAGATGTAGAAGTTCCATCCGGCCATGAACTATCATCTCCTAGTCAGCAAGCATCCTTGTAGTGCTGTGGTAGGTCATATATACCCCTAGTGCGTCGTCCACGAAGTGGCCAGCCAAACGGATGAAGCCACCTGATACTGGGAAGAGTGTTGTCATCTCCGCGATGCAGTTGTTCACCAATCCGAGAACGATCGAGTAGAGGGCGTATGCGAGGAACAAGCCACCGGGGCCAGCCTTGTTCAGGCCACTGTTGATACGAGTCAGCCAGCTTCCAAGACATGGTATAGTTCGAGCTGCTGCTTACCCTCCAATGGAGACGAAAAGAGCAGTACCAATGGTACCGCCAATGGCCAACAGCTGGATTTGTCTGTTACCCAGCCGCCGTTGAAGGTCATCCTTGTTTTCTGAACGCGATAATTATTAGCAAAAACGCAGCCATTATTTCCAACCAGAGTGCTTTACCTGAGACGAAACCCTCCTCGAAGTCAATGCCATCAACAACTACATGGCCCTCATCGACCTCCTTCTTCTCCGAACCAAAGCTGTAGCCATTGTCGAAGACACCCATGATTGCTGGACGATCGCGTGACCTGGAAGTGCCGTACAGGAGTGACCGGAGAAGAGTCCTTGACGGAGGGACCCATGAGATCTATATACCATCGCTCGAGCGTATGGCGCCGTCTACTGCACACGATGGAGTGGAACCTTCGTTAGACCCCAGCCCATCTCGTGGCAAGTGTGAGATAGCTTAGCGTGGGCGTAGAGCGCTCGGACTCGATAGAGGTGAGGTGGAAACCCTAAGGGCGATCTAGCTCATTTGGGTAGGAGTGGGAACTGGTCTAGGCCCTGACAGAAATTGACTTCCTTCTGACAACCTCACGGCGTGGCACTGGGTATCGAAATGGTGGGGTATTCGGTACCATTGGACATACCTATCGCGTCTTATCGCCCTCCCATGGCCATACTCCGTGTCGTTGAGATAGAGCACACGACTTACAGTCTTCCACTTATTACACCGGAGACGTTCCAGATCGATTTCCCATGGCGCCGAGCTCCGCTAGAGATCTGCGGCTAGAACTTCACGCTTGCCGAACTCTCCCAGGATATCGCGTGTCGCCAGTGGTGCCTTGGCAGTATCTGTCTTCAACTGGCTGTGTAGCCTGTCATGATCTCGGCTCAAGATAAGCTTACAACTTGGAGATAAATAACCGAGCCTGTGAACGGGCGCGCAGCGCAAGGCGAAGGTCTGCCTGACATGGGGTGCGGAGGCGCCAGTGGGGCGCCTGGGCTCTTCCTTGTCAACGATCATTCGATGCTGCGCAATTTTTATTCTTTTTGTCCCCGGGTCTAGGCAGTCCTTGCAATCGAAATGCAAGTCGACGATGCTCGGAGACGCTACTGTATGGTCCAATCCAGGTATTTTCGAAGGTACCTTCGACTCCGCTCCAGAAGTCGGCGAGGCATTGCTTTTATGATCGTCGGAGCGTGACGTCTCCAGTCCGTGGAAAGTTCTTGCAGAGTGTCGGAGACAAGGAGCAACAGGAAAGTACTCTCCTGCTGTCCACTTGTTCTCTCGGGAAGACATCCTTCTGAGATCGCGACAGGACTGACGGGGAAAGCGAAATGCCAAACTGTTCGTCGAGATGTTTGTGGCTGCAGCCACCGGTCGGTCCGTGGCCAAATGACCCAGAGTCGCGTGCCCAGCACCTTTCTGGGACTACTGCTATCGCTTCGAACGCCTCTTCCTTTTCCTCATGCATGTAATACTCAGGAATCACAATCTTCAGCGATGAATGCAGCCCTCTTGACTCGGTCACAAATACGGGCCGATACGACAAGGCTACAGAAGGCCGTCTGGGGAAAACTTCCCACGTGGTTCCCGGGTTCTTTCGACCTCAGAAGCAACAAAACTAGGCACGTCAATCATCTCACAAGATGTGCTTTCCTCAGACTCTCATCCTTCCCGCGTAAGAGACTGTTTCATCTTGCCTCCCTCATGAAATCCTTCTCATCACTTGGCGGGTCCTGCCGCAGCCTCATCGGGGACAGTCGCGCTGCCTTGGGAAATAACACCCCCGACGGTGGAGATACGAGAATGAGCCGGCTTGCCTTCATCAACACCTAGCATCAAGGCACCTCGAGTACCTGCACGGAGACACGGTTCTCGCGAGCTGTGACACATACTGGTATGCAATCCCGGCGAGGCGCTCTCTGTAGGTAAGATGTGGCGATACGCTCCTTGTGAGGTGTATGTAACGAGAAGTATTGTTCTTCAGAGCAGGAAAGCGAGCGCAGCAGCCACAAAAGCCAACGCTGGCGACAACAACCCCTTCGCGGCCGCTCCTCCCTGCGCTGGAACCACAGAGTTGCGCTGCAAAGTCCACGTTCCTCCCGTCAAGTTCCTCGCCATGCCACCGACAAGCGACACGGACGTCCCATTCGTACTCGTCAGCGACCCACTGACCCCGGGAAGCTTCACACTTCCCGTGCTCCCCGGTGGTGTGGTAAACACCAGGCTACCCACCGAGCCATCCTCCGCGGCGGTGAGTTGCGAGGAAAACAACCCCAGATTAGTCGAAAAGCCAGCATCGACGTTCCTCAGATCTCCTAGCACTGGTGAGATCTCCCATTTTTGCCCTCCTGCGCTCAACAACTTGATACCGCTGAAGAAGAAAGTCAGGGTTGATGTCGGTCCCGTAGCCCAACCGTGCGCATGCGAGATACGCGGGTCATTTGTGTAAGGCGCATAGTGCAACCTCCCATCACTCGAATACCCCTCAATAAACGTCGAGTTCGTCATGCGCGGATCATTAAGCATGAATCCCCATTGGAGCCTCATGAGATCGAGAGCCGCGCTGGCATTGCCGGCTAACAAATGCATCTGCAGCTCGAACCCAGAGATGAACGGCGACACAGCGTCCGCGGCTTCAACAGCTGGGGCGCCGTATGGTCCCCATCGGGCAGCGAGGCCGGCGGATATGCTCGTCATCTTCTCCTCCGTGTCGGCGACTCCTGAGACGACGGCCCAGCTGTTGCCATCCTGAGGGTGGAGGGTGGTGGTTTCGTTGTCGCGGTATAGACCAGCTGATTCGTCCCAGAGAAGCCGGTTGGCCGATGTCTTGATATCTGCAGCGCTCTTGGCCCATGAGTCCAGAAGGGTGCTGTCTTCGCCTAGCGCTCGGCCCAGCGAGATGCCTTGGTTTATGGTGTAGTAGAAGATGGAGTTAGCCTCGATGTTATGGCCGCCCATGCCGAAGCGGAGCCAATCGGATGGGCTGGTAACGTTCATCATGCCGCTGTCATCGATGAAGGAGAGGGAGAAGGTGAGGCCGAGCTTCCATTGTGACCATTTGTTGCGAAGGTAGGAGAGGTCGCCGGAATAGAGGTAGTAGTCTGCTATGCCGATCAGGGAGTAGAGATGCTGTTTGAACGTCAGTACAAAAGTACGTAGGCCTGGAACAGAATTTTCTGGGCAGCTTACATATGTAGCAGAGTATACATCAAATAATCCAACACCAGCATATGGTAGCTGGCCACTTGTCTTATTCTGCAGTCCGAACAACGAGTCCAGCGCATTGGCGATCGAGATCAAGTCATAAGTCGCCACAGTGACCGCAGGAACAGCAAACGCCATATCGCCAGCCCAGACAAGACGGTCGCGCTTCGCTCCATCTACCAAGCAACTGGAGCCGTTTGAGATGGTCGTATTGCTGTACCACGTATCTGGGCCGAACTTGGGACCTCCTTGGGTGGAATTGATCTCGCCGAGATGGACGATGGCGCTCCCATAGTTTGGGTCAATGGTGCAGAGCTGGTTAGTGTAGGCTCCGGCGTACCAGATGCGATTGATGAGTTCGTCGTTGGAGTGGAACCAGCCGGTATAGTCGCGCAGGCTGTTATCGCTCCAGTGCGGCATGGGTCTGTGGAGATGTGGTCAGTAATGGTAGAGCAGTATCATTGGGCAATGCTTACGTGAACTCAACAGTGATCTGCTGGACTTCAATACTACCAGTGGTATTGTGGTAGACGTTAAGATATCTGAAGGCTCCACGTTCGTGCTTGCGGTCTGGCGTAAGCGTTCCAGGGCCATCGACCTGGAACCAGAGTGCTTCGTCGATGCCGGCATCTGCTGTTGCATCGCAGCCCTCACTGGAGATCCACAACGAAGACTCTGTAAACGAGATACCAATGTACTGGTCAGCATCGACGTCGCCGATCTGGAGAGAAGCAAGTCCAGCTATGTTCTAGAAAGAGGATGAGCAACGCATCAGGCCATGACAAGCTGGCGAGTCGCATACCTTGCCGAAGTCATAGGTGACAGCTGAGACATCCTGGAACACGCCGCTGCCAACGGCATCGCCGGTCAAGCTGGCTGCATTGGTGACGGAGCCATTGACTTGATACACCGAGACTGGATGTAGTGTACGAGAAGAAGGAGCCAAGATATATTGCTCGTACTGTGCAGCGCTGGCCGGACTGGCAAGGGTGGCAAAGAGCAACGCAGCCGTAGACTTAACAGTCGGCGCCATAGCGATTGACTGATGATAGCAATGAAAGTTGAAGCAGGATAGCGCGACAGGGTCGATTGGATGAATCTCAAAAGAAGATATCTCGGTTACCTTATGTGCTTGGTCTCTTACCTGGATGCGGAGTCGACGGCAGTTGTCTCGCGCTCATCGTGCTGGCCCAGGACGACTACAGTCTACTCTATGCCTGACGATCTTCTGCGGAGAACCTTGTAATAGACTGGTCTGACAAGGAGGAGGAGGAAGTCAAAGTTTGAGTCTCGGTCTTTCTTTGACAGTCAACTCGGGCTTCAATGCACCGAGCCTGGGGAAAATCAAAGCTCAGCATCACATGTGACGTCGACCAACACTCGACAACCGAAGATTGATGAGACCCGACAACAATGTCGGAGCAAGCAGCAGCGAACGGCGAAGACATGCACATCGACCCCCAGCGTGCCAAATTGCTCGCCGAAAACCTGAACCGTGTAACACAGCGAATACAGTCCGTGAGCAATGGCCGGAAGGTACGATAAACCAATCACTACAACCACGTAGACTTCATTTCAATGAGACTGACATGATACATCGCACTGCAGGTCCGCCTCATAGCCGTCTCAAAACTCAAGCCCGCAAATGACATCCTCGCCCTCCACAACCCCTCCTCGTCTCACTCTTCTTCTCCGGGCCACCTCGACTTCGGCGAAAACTACGCCCAAGAACTCACCGAAAAATCCCACCTCCTGCCCTGTTCAATCCGCTGGCACATGATCGGCGCCCTGCAAACCAACAAGTGCAAACCGCTCGCCGAGCAAGTCGCGAACCTGTACTGTGTGAGCAGTGTCGACACCGCTAAAAAAGCTGATGCGTTGGAGAAGGGGCGGGCTGCGTTGGCCGAACGATTGGCCTCGCAAAGCTCGGAGGGGGTGGGAAATTTGAGGGTGCTGGTGCAAGTAAACACCTCCGGGGAGGAGAGCAAAAGCGGCGTCGAGCTCAGCGAGGCGGTGGAGTTGTGCAAACATGTGCGGGAGAAGTGCGCGCACCTGCAATTAGCGGGATTGATGACTATCGGAGCTATTGCGCGGAGTCAGGAAGCTAGTGGGCCGGATGGAGTGAATGAAGATTTCGTTGCTTTACGCTCAACTCGGGATAAAGTCGCAGAGGCACTGGGTGTGGAGAAAGAGGAGTTGGAGCTAAGCATGGGCATGAGCTCAGACTTCGAAGCAGCGATCGGGCAAGGCAGCGACGAAGTTCGGGTGGGGACAACGATCTTCGGGGATAGGCCGGCGAGGAAGGATGCGAAGCTCAAAGAGGAGAGGGCGGAGACGTGAACGGAGTATTTCGCTGGATTGGTGTTGTCCCATGGCTTAAGATGCTATGGCCTCCCCAATAGCCTTAGCCAACCGTCGATACTCCGCCAACAACTCCTCCACCTCCGACAACCGCAACTCGCCTGCCCCAGACACCTCCAGGAACCTCTTCCTTGGCGGCTTGAGCCTGCGTAGCTCTGCAAGCGCCTCGCGTGCGTTCAGACCGTCGGTATCACTATTGCTATCACCCTGTCCTGCCCGCGCTCTGGGCAAAGCAGAATCACTCCCGTTCGCCCTCGGACTCTCAACAATATCCGCCAGCTTATCACCCTTCTCCAACCCAGGCGATGGCTGACCCGGCGCCGGTGCTGGCAGACTCCCCGACCGTCCGCCGAACCGCCCGAAACCGGGGACGTTGACGTTAAAGCGGTTGAGCGGGTTGATAGTATTGATCGTCGCGAACAAATTCGCCGAAGGCGTCTGCGTCAACACCTCCTTTGGCTTATCTCCGCCAGAGGTAAAAGCGACGTGCTTCCCACTCCCACCACTCCTTGCACTATCCACGCTCCTGTCTCGCAACGGTTGTTGGCGACGGCCGCCGAGAAGTTCAAGCATCTTCGCGTCGTTCCTCGACTTCAACGGATCGTCGAGCGCAGGGCTGCTCCGCCCGCTAAAGTTGAGGCTATCGTCTTCATCTTTGTCGCCCGGGTGGGGTGAGCTGACGAGCTTACGGGCGTCTTCGAGCGTCTTGGGGAGGGGCGAGCCGCCGGATGTGCGGTCTTTGAAGCGGCCGAAGACGAATTGAAGGCTGTTCTCCAACGTGCCATGAACGGAATCGTAGATCTTGTCGGCTGTGTCGAGCAATTCATTCCTGCCAGCCTCGATGCGGTCGGTTTGCGTTTTGACGAGGGCGGAGATGCGCCGTTGTTGTTGGAGAAGAGCTGTGTTGTTTAACGGTGTGCGAGGGGCCGATGGGAGGGCTTTGACGGCCTCAGTTGGGCTGCTGCTCTTGTCTGAGGATGAGACTGTGACTTGTGAAATGCCGGTATCCGCAGCTTTGACCGGGACGGCCTGGTCAGGAAATGCCAGCGTCTTCTCTATCGTTGGAGTGGATGGATTGGATCCGGACTTTGGTGGACCTTCAGGAAGTTCGTCCGCGCGGAGGGAGGATAGATCGACTGTCTCTAGAAAGGAGATCGCAGCCTCTAGATTGACGAGACAGTATGCAGCTTCGCCATCAACTTTGCTCGCCGTTCGGAAGCGCTGGATGAAGTTGAGGTTGCTGACAATGTTGATGCCTTCGGGTGGTGAGGTGATGAGGGTGTAAATCAGCGTGGGCAGAATCTCGTCCGCCGACGAAGATGACGGAAACAGCTGCGACAGCGTCTCGACAATGCTTTTGTGCGCATCAGTCAGATGTTGAAGCTTGCCGAGCGGATAATGTTCGTCGTCCATACGCTGCAGCGCCTCTCTCGCAGGTGCCAATGAACGATGTATCTCGTCCTCATTCTCTTCAGTAGCCTTGCGTACTTCTTTGTTGTCAGGAACGTCGACGTGTAGCTCCTTCAAGCCAATGCCAACGAGTGCAAGCGCTGCTGTCCTCGAACGAAGCTTCTCATCTCGAGCATCGTCGTCCGAGCTTCTGTGCTTGTATATTCGGGCGTACACTTTCTCGCAGACCGACTTCTCCACCGCTTCTTCCAATGCCAGTCTCTTGAGATCCAGTAATCGCCGTGCTTTCCTTCTGTCTGCAACTTCCGAAGCCGTGAGCATCTCTCCACCGCTGTTGCTCGGTGAGCTTTCCATTCGCTTTGCACCAGATCCAGCTCTCGATCGTCCTTTCAGCGATGCTTTCGCATTGGTAGGAGGCGTTGAAGACTTCTCGCGACCAATACGAGAAGATAGTGAAGCTATGTGCGTAGCGATAGAAGCAGCAGCTCGATCGTAGAAGTCCTGAAAAAGATCTGACAGAGCGTCTGCGGTGAGTGGCGTCGGGTGGACTTTGGCAGATAGCGACTCAATGAAGCGCTCCGTCAAGCTTCTGATCTCTACAGGCAGCTCACCGAAGGCATTCGGGAGCTTCAGGGCTGGTGTGCCAGAACCCGACGGCTGCCCTTCTTCCTCGTCTTCATTGTTCTCAAACACGTCTGTGATCGGCTTCTTGCCGACAATCTCTGGCGAGCTCCCTTCGTAACGCGCCTCCGGTACCGCTGGTATGCCATGACTTTGTAGCGTAGTTGCTCGTTTCCGAGGTGACGTAGGCCCTTGGTCCATGCGAGGAAACGAGTTGGTGGAGTTGAGGTTGGGTCGTTCGGGTGCTGAAGCTTTTCTTGGTGAGCTCGCCATGATGTCTGATCTACAAGCTGGTATATCTCCGCAGTCTTGAGAGCTTCCTGGTGACTAGTGGTGCCTGGTATATCTATCGGAGGCTTACGTGGACATATTCCTTCCGCAAGCTCCGGATGAGGCTGATGTTGTTACAAGGGCCAGATGCTATGCCGAAAAGGAGGACCCTACAAAGCGAGTGGACAATGACAAGAGCCAGCTCAAGTCATCTGATTCAGTCTCCAGTGTGCGATCACATGTTGGCCTGGTGAGGTCTTGTCTCCAAGCACAAGTCATATGTTGGCCCCGTTCGAGACCGGACAGGGATCTCCACCCTTCGGCTGATCGTCGATCGTCCCGGGCCGTTGTTTTAGTCGGGATCCAGACGTCATGCAAGCAACAAGCAACCAGAGCCGCACCCTCATGGCCACTCGTTCTCTTAGCCTACTCTTCTTCGTCACGCGGTAAACAACACGCCCACGACTCCTATGCGATGCTTCATCAACTCCCTCCTCGCCCGCGAGAACAGGAGCACAGCTATGCCTCGCATCGATAACGTGCTGCTGCTCGCGTGCCTGCTGTTGCTTGTTGCCTTCAGCGGGCACATCGAAGCGGCGAAGACTGGCTCAGAGGATCCATTCCTAGTATTGCCACCCGGTCTACGGCCAGAGGAAGGGCAAAGCAGACAGCCGAAGGACCTGGGCGAGAAGGTGTTTACGCTCAGACACATCTACCACCACGGAACCCACGACTATCCCAACCTCCACCGATACAAGGACATCCCCAAGAATGCTCAACTCTACGTCACAGCCGATGATGGCGAAACGAAGCTGCCAGCAGACAACAGACTGCACGCAAGAGCGATGAGTACTAACATGCAGCGCATGGTCGATCGGGATCGAAGCACTATCGACCGGCTGTTGAACTATGCCGGTGATTATGGGCACGCCATGTCTCTTCCTGCTTCAGCATGGTCGGATGACGAGATACCCGGGCCAAACGTCACAGACAGATCCACCGTCATCACCTTCGCCAAGATGGCCTACAACGCTTACACCGAAGAACCATTCGGTCCCAGTTGGGAGCCTGTAAAGGGCGGTTTCAACTATACCGACGACTTCGGCTGGCAACAAGACGGTCTACGAGGTCACGTCTTCGCAGACGAATCAAACCGCACCATCGTCATCGGACTAAAAGGCACAACCATGGCTGTCTTTGACGGTGCAGACACGACTGGAAACGACAAGCTGAACGACAACCTCTTCGCCTCCTGCTGTTGCGGTCAAGGCGGGCACTGGACGTGGAAGCAGGTCTGCGATTGCAAAGGCGATGGATATACTTGCAATTCGACTTGTGTGAGGCAGGCGCTGAATAAGAAGAGCCACTACTATTGGGCTGCCAAGGATTTGTACCATAACGTTACCGAGAGGTACCCAAACGCAGATGTCTGGTTCTCCGGGCACTCGCTTGGTGGCGTGGTCAGTACGCTGATCGGGCTTACCTTCGGCTTGCCTGTGATAACCTTTGAGGCATACCCGGACGCTCTGGCGGCATCGCGACTCGGTCTGCCCACCCCTCCTGGCTACCGCATCGGAGCCCACCAAGCTCGCCCAGACACCGGCATCCACCATTTCGGCCACACCGCAGATCCAGTCTACATGGGCAGCTGCGGCACCGTGGGCTCCCTCTGCACAATCGGCGGCTACGCATTCGAAAGCTACTGCCACACCGGCAAAACCTGCACCTACGACACCGTCTCCGACTTTGGCTGGAGGAGTAGCGTGGTCAATCACAAAATCATCAGCGTCATCGAGAACGTGCTGAAGGTGTACGATACGGTGGCGAATTGCACGACGAACCCGGATTGCCAGGACTGCTATGCTTGGAATTTCTTTGAGAGTAATGGGACTGAGCCGATTACTAGTACGACGAGTAGTAGTTCGGCGGAGCGGACGAGGACTCGGACGGAGACGTGTTTGACGCCCGGGTGGTTTGGGTGTTTGGATGAGACGACTACGAGTTCGGGTATGTCTACCACGTCCACGACGACTACGACGACTAGCGAGTCTACTACCACCACGACTTCGAGCTCGGATTCGAGTTCGTCATCGTCATCGTCTTCGAGCTCGGATTCGATTTCAAGCACGACCTGCGAAACGCCGGGATGGTTCGGATGTAAGGATTCGACCACCACTACCTCATCAAGTACCACATCGTCTACGACGGCCTCACCTGCGCCCACGGTCACGACCACTTCCAGCCTCCCGACTTCAACTAGTACGTGCAAGACACCAGGGTTCTTTGGCTGCAACGACGTCACATCGACCACAGCTACGTCTTCCGCTCCACCGTCTTCGACGGCTAGTGAAAGTGTGCCAAGGGAGACCGGCAAAACAACCGCTAAACGGAGGACATGTGTAAAGCGGAACTGGTATGGTGGATGCAAGCAATGGGGTGAAGAGGCTGCAGAGCCAAGGGGGGATCTTTGAGCGCATAGCTGGGCATTTGGGTTCTATTGGGCTACATGAGGCTGTTTGAATTGATGGGATGTATGAGTTATGACGCATGTTTATAGTATGATACCTGTATCGCATCCCACAACCTAGACTCGACGTCTTCATCAGATTTGTACCCCTGGCAATTGATGTGCTCAGTGACCAAATATATCTGTTGTCCGGTAACCTAAAACTCCTTAGGGTTGCCTAACCCTCACCTCCACCCCGTCAACTTTCGCGTTTCGATCTCCAAACCACACGCGCCTTGTCACATAACATTGTAGCCACCACCCACCATGCCGCCCTTCCGCGATGACCAGATCCTCATCATCTCCCCAGGTTCGCAAACCACGCTCGCGCAACTGGGTCTGCCCGAGTCTTTCACGCCCGCGAGATATAGATTGCGGTCGCGCATGTTTGCCGCGGAGAAGAGGGGCGAGTTTGAGGCTGTGAAGGTTAGGCGGAGGGAGCAGGGGGCGCCGGCGCAAGCAGTGCAACCCGTGCAGCCAGCACAGGAGAATGGAGAAGGGCAGGTTACCATTGGTGAGGGGGTGGTGGAGGGACAGGGAGGGTTGAACGGGAATGGGGAGAGGAAGGTGGACGAGGAGGAGTGGGTACGTATATCTCGCGACAAAGGGTGATCTTCTGATACTTGGGCCATATGCTGATTTGTGGGTGTACAGGAAGAAGATCGAGTATCAGAAGAAGGCGCCATCTGGCCTATCCAACGTGGTCGCATCACCGACTGGCCCTGCTTCTACGCCCTCATGTCGCACGTCTACAACACCGTCAACCCGCCCTTCCACACCCCAATCCTACTCATATCGCAACCCGCATGGACGCTGAAAGATCACGAACGAGTCACGCAGTTCTTCTTTGAGAAGTTCAAAGTCCCTGCTTTCGCGCTTATGGATTCGGCCATGGCTACTTCCTACGCTTACGGTCTTCCGACAGTTGCGGTGGTGGATGTGGGGTACCAGAAGACGGATGTTACTTGTGTTACGGATTTCATGCTGCAGGATGTTGGACGGGGTCTTGCGGTGCCGGGGTGTGGAGGGGAGGCTATGACGGAGCGGTTAGTGGAACTATTGAGTGGGAGGAAGGGTTTCTCGAGAGATGTTTGTGAGCAGTTAAAGAGAAGCCCAGTGTGTGAGATTCTGCCGCCGGAAGTGGATATGCCTGGTGATGAGCCGGCGAGTGCTGGGGGGGCTGAGAACCCTGCTGCGGCTGCTTCGACGGGGCAGGACGGTGCTGCGCCCGGGCAGAGGAAGGGCTCGATGGTGGAGTTGCCACGAGGACCTGGGCCTGGGACTGAGGTTGGCGACGAGAAGGTTGATGATGAAGGTGTGCTTGATATCGCGAGCATCGTTGCGGGAGGGAACATGACGGAGTACCTCGCGCAGAAAGAACGGGAGAAGCAGGAGAAGGTGGCCGCAAAGCAGCAACAGAAGAAGGGCAGCGATGCCCAAATATTAGCCGCTGCGCGACCGCAACGACTCGCAAACCACAAACGCACGCGGAACACATTCATCTACGAGGACTTCGCACTTCGTGATGCCATGAAGAAGGCAGGCATGACGAATCAAGGCATGGCGGATATGCAGACCGCACTCGGAGATGGACCCAACAAGCGACAAAAGACACCCGAACCACAGTCCGCTGTCTCAGAAAAGCCCGCCGACGACGCACTCGACGGCCTTGAAGCTAAAGGCCCAACAGGCGGGTTCCGCCGCGAAATCGAAGTCGGCACCGAGCGCTTCCAAGCAGCCAGCGGTGGCATCCTCGACCGACTGGCGGACGCCATTCACCGAACCATCCAAAGCTGCGGCGACGTCAACAAGAGAGGCGATCTCTGGGACAGCCTGGTCATCCTCGGCAACGGCGCGAAAGTCATAGGCTTCAAAGAAGCACTCCTCGACACACTAAACAGGAAATACATCATCTCGCCCTCCTCCGCCACAATCTTTACCTCCGAGCTCCCGTCGAACCTCAGCACGCCCATGGCTACCGGCGCTAATACCCCGCAGCCCCAACTCCCCGGCCAACAACAACTTCATCACGGCGGTGTGAACCCCCTCTTGCTCGCGGCGACTACGGCGCAGAACCCGCAACTCCATCCGTCGAGCTCTGTTATGGGGCAGGCTACGCATCACATGCATTCCAGCCACGCGCAGACGCCTACCAGTATCAAGCTGGCGAAGATACCAGAGTACTTTCCCGAGTGGAAGGAGGTGGGGTATGACGAGGCGAGTTTTCTGGGCGCGCAGGTGGCGGCGAAGGTGCTATTCATTGTGGATAACGGGGCGAGTAATGTTTACATGACCAGGACGGGGTATAATGAGCAGGGGCCGGGGGGGATTCATGAGTGTATGCTGTAGGGAGACATGCATCTCGCGAGGTCTACGTAGACTTTGGATTGCACAGTGTACTGTTGGGGGCAGTGTATTGTACTGCTACTTCCAATCGTCAGGAAAAAGAAGAAGAATAGTAGCAGCAGTCGACTTAAGCTCCTGTGCCAAGACTGCGTGTTACAACCTCACCTCTTCCTTCTGACCTATACATATATCGTCTCGACCTGCAAGAGTGTCTGTGAATCACTTGATTCTGATGTAACGATGGCCGAAGCTACCGCACAAGATCCTGCAACTATACTAGGGGGCTCAAGAACGCTCGATGCGCCACAACTCGAAGCCGCACTGCTCCACCTAGAACAACTACAATATCAAGTACCAGTCCCCTTCCAGCTCAGCTCTCAGATCGTACTAATGCTTTGGTAGATCGATGGCCTAAGATCAACCATCCCGTCTTTCGTATCATCGCTCTCTCAACCAGCGACAAGCAAGGCTGAAATGTTTGCGAATGTCCGCAAAGCGGCGATCTCATCGACGAGCGATATGAGCGCTTTCAGGGAACAGTGGACTTCTGAGCAAACGCAGGGGATACTTGATAGGGGTAAGGAGGGAGGAGAGAGGGATGCCGAGGTTGGTAAGAAGTGAAGCTTGGTAAGGCCAAAGCGGGTTGGTGAGATTCGGGAAGGTATGATCCGGTGAATGCTCGGTTGATGTTGTCTATGCTAATAGATACAGTGTACAAAAGCCTATTCTCGATCGCCAACGCCTGGGATAGCAGTCATGGATGCCACGAGCGCACGACCTGAACAGCAACCCAACAGCCACGAACTCAACCCGTAACCCCTTGTCCAGCACACCAACGCAACCTCAATAGAAATCGCCCCACCGCCCACCAGGATACGCCGCACTCCACATCGGCACCCTCGAATGCCACTGCCCATCCACAGTCTGCGACGACAACGGCACCTTCTCACGATCTCTCGCACCCTCCCTCCACTGCGCGTCCATCCACACCTTCGCGGGCTTGTTCATGTCCCTCTTCAACTTCTCGCCCTTTTCATACTTCCTCGTCCGAAAATTGTACACGCCCGGCTGATGAGCCCCCCACGGCCCCGGTCTGGCACCATGCCGGTCTTGGTTCCACGTCATGTTCGGATCCTCGCCTAGCGCCCGATCCCACCATCGCGGGTCCCAGTAGGGACCGTCCCAGCCGGACCATTGGGCGCGGTGGGGCCGGTCGCGGTGGAAGGTGTGGGGGTCGCCGTTGAGGACGACGAAGACGTCGGGGCCTTCCCAGGTGAGGGCGTCTTTCAGGCGACCCATGGCGCCGCGGCGTTTGCCATCGACAGGGCGGGCCCAGTACTTGCGAGGTTTGAAGCTGTTGCGCTTCGGGACGCCGCCTTGGGTCCAGCGTTTGGTGTAGGGGTCGCGGTCGATGTAGGGGAGTTCTGCTGGATAGTTGGCCATGGCGGATGAGGTGTGGGGAGGCAAGGAGTTGGGATGTCCTTGTTGAGGGATGGAGCTGGTGGGAGGGATGAAGGATACCTACTCCTAGATATGGAGCTCGAAGGGATATACAGAACGATCTGCCGGATGTTTGACTTTGCTCTGAATGAAAGAAAGCCATATGCCATAATTACCGTCGCCCAAGCAATGCTACTCACAAACATCAGCACACGATCTCGTATACCATGGAATAATCACCGACATCCTTTCACATTCAGCGCAAACGAGAATGGTGAAAGGGTTGCTTGCCAGGCCATCGATCTACAGTTGTATACCGTGGCATAGTAGCAGCAACGCTCGCGCGGCAAACCATCATCACAAGATCTCGTACGCGATGCAACAAGCTGTATACCCTTCTACAGAAGCCAATGGCCATCTCAACGCTCGCGCGCACGGAGAACGTGCTCGTTCCAATTCCCATCTTCCAAACTCCAGTTCTCTCAGCCCACATCCTTCAATCTTTGCTCATAGCACGTCTAATACGCCCCCAACTCCCCCCCAGCCCTCACAAGCCCATCCCACACCCTCGCCGGAAGCTTAAACCGTATCAACCCCGCAAACACCATAACATCCTTCGCAGTCTGCACACACCTCCCAATAACCTCCCCACTATTCTGCATCTCGAAATCCGCCTGCTTCAACCTCTCCACGTTATTCGCACAAGCAATCACAGTCCACAACATCGCATGCCCCACCGTCCTCGCCACAACAGGCGGGAGCTGATGGAAAGCCTGGGCGTGGGCGCGGATAGCGCTCAAAGCGCCGCCGGTGCGGGTGGGGAGGAGGCGGGAGGCGGTGATGTAGTCGATGGTGGCGGCCCAGTCGGCGGAGGAGAGGGCGCTGCGCGCGGACGCGAGTTGGAGGAGGATGGAGCAGGCGTCTGAGGTTGGTTCGCGGATCTTGGCGTAGTACATTGGGGTGGATTTGTAGAGGTCTAGCATGCCCTGGGCGAGCTCGATGGGATCGTCGACAGAGGTGAGGCTGAGACTGCCTTGCGGTTCGGACGAAGGCTGGGATTTCTGTTGAGGATCTTGGCTCTCGTTGCGAGGTTTGAGAGGGGTAAGACGGGCAGGTTGGTCGCCTAGCTCGGTGGTTAAGGCGCGGGAGACGGCTTCGCAGACGACCTGGATCACTTTGTCGTAGTCTTCTGCAAGGTGGAAGAGGAGTGCGGCGTCGGTAACGCGGCTGTGCTCGTCTGCTGTGCGGGCGGCGACCATGGTGATGTTCTTCAGGAACTCGCGCTCGTTGTCGAGTCCTATGAGCTTGAGGCGCTGCTCAACGGCACCTTTGATACGTTGGCCGTCGGAGCGGACGTCGCCGAGTAGTTGAGCGAATTCGCGGGTTTCCAGTATGGTTTCGTTCAAGGCTTGGTAGCATAGCTCGCGTTGGCGTTTGCCGAGATCGCCCGTCAGATCTCCATTCAGACAAATCAGTGTGAGGTAGTCGACAGCGGCGGTCGCATCTGCAGTCCTGAAGTCGCGAGTGTAGAGCCCAACCATGCTTCCAAACGCAATTTGAGGTTGTTGTCGGCTGGTCTCGGACAGCAGGTCTTCGCTGTTGCTGACATCCGCCACCCTCAACAAACCGTAGAAGTCCAGAGCAATCGCAAAGTGCACCGCTGACACGTAGCTGTGCGGGTATAAATCCGCGACAGCCTTCTCAAACATACCCGCGAGTATCTGCATGAAGAAGAGAGTCGTAGGTGCATTGGCGACATCACTGCTTGGGCCGAAGTATCTCTCCCCGATGTCCTTGATCGATTGCCGTAGCTCCTCGAGACCAAACGCTTCGTGTGCAAATTCGTCCACACGGTGATACTCTCTGGCGAGCGCGAATTGCAGCCAGATCCAGTCCATCGTGTCATTCGTTATGCCGTCCAGGTTGCGCTTTGGCAGCTCGCACCGGCCCAGCACTTTGTAGCAGACCATACGGTATGGATCTATCGAGTCTTCGGGTGCCAGACGCGTGCGAGCTGAGTACTCGTTGTTGATGGCTGTCTGCATGTCAGGCGGCAGGCGATGCTCATCGCCGTTGACGAAAGCTCGGAGGTAGCGTACGAAAGAGCGGTCGATTTGGCGGAAAGCTGCAGTGTTCTCCTCCAAATAGTCGAGCGCCTCTTGGTACAGGCCAGATCGAAGAAGGTAGAAGATAATGGGCCAGCAGTAGTCACCGTTCAGTGACTGTAGCTTCTCAAGCTCTGGCCCAAGCTCTTTTCGAGAAGCTCTAACACGAACGTAGCCTTTGACTTTGGCGAGCGCTGTTGGTATTCCACCTATGTTGGCCTCCTTTGGACTCCTAGTCACAGTGGCCTCAAGCTGGGTGTAGAACAGGCCCTCCAAGAACTTGCGCGATCCATCAATGATGCGCTTGCGGACCCGGGAAGCTGATGCAGAGGTCGCGTTTTCGTCGAGATAAGCAGTCGCGTATTGTCGTTCCTTGACTGCTGCAGGATCGGAGAGATTCTCGATACTGGCATCCTCACCAGTAATCTTCATAAGCGCTTTGTATGCGTGGACCAGCATGGAGGTGTCGTCGTTCGATGGCTCGCCTTCGACTTCCGAAAACTTGTGCAGTAGCGGATATGCCTTCTCTTGCAGTCTTGCCACGTTCAGCTCCTTCACCCTCTCGATGTACTTCTCCTGCTTCATGCGCATGCCCCGTTCTTCTGGCGCTGGTCGCATACCCTCAACCGGCATCTTCTCGGCGACATCACCGAACACGCTCTTGCGAACGCCGTTGGGTCCTGGTGTGCCAATGATTGACCTGGTCATGTTCACGTCAAAAGCATTGTTTGCGGTAGAAGCACCGTATCGGCTCCGGAAGCGCGATGACTTGCCGAAGCTCGCGTTGCTCGCCATACCATTCGTGCTTGCTAAAGGGTCCTGCGACTCCTGCGGCTTCTTCAGACCGAAATGCTCATATATGCGCTGGCGGTGCGCATCCCAATCAACACCGTGCAGCTTCTCGTCAATCATCTTGTTGAAGTCGTCCTGCGCCTTCTGCACGTGGCTATCGACCATCTTTTGGAAGTCATTCTGATGTTGCTGCGCGAGCGTCTGCTTCACGCCTGTGGGGTCGATAGCCGCAAGCGCTTCTGTGGCTCCTTGTGTGGTCGTGGTATTTGTAGTGGCCAAATCCGTGAGATCGCGCAACGCCTGCCCCGTGTTCACGCCTGATGCTGAGAGTAGATAGTGTCCTCTCGCATTCCCGCTCCTTGCCAAACCCGCCGATGGTCCGCCTTGCCCAAGATTCCTCACCTTTCGCGAAATATCTTGCAGGCCCAGCTGCAGCTGTGGAAGGTCGCCAAGCGCGCCCACTCGTTCCTCCGTCTGCCTCTTCTTACCTCGCTGTAGTAGAGCATCGAAGTATGCAGGCTGTGGTGCGGCGCCATTTGGGCCAATATGTGTCGGTTGTTGATTTTGCTGGTGAAGCAGCAGGCCGTTTCCAAAGACGCTGGCATTTGCTGGAGCTGCGGACGCTGCTGGGCCTGCAGTCGGGTTGCCCCCGAACAGCGACATGGTGGGCTGGGTGTTTGTACAGAAGGGAAGAAGCGTAAGAAGAGACGAGGTATTATTCCGAAGGTGGGCAATTGTGAAGCTCTGCTATTGATCTCGAGACTACTTCACGCGCTGGGGTCCGAGCTTCCTCCAAGAGACTACACTTCACCTTACAGCCGCCTTCCCTTTCTTCCTTGAACACCTCGACCTCACCTCATGTCTTCGGTGATGGCCTTTTGGTGCTGCGAGGCACAGAAAACCCATGTGATCCGGGGGAAAGCGCCTTCCTATCCTCGTCGACACAAGCCAACATGGATGCTTCTCCGTCCGTGAGGAACATTGCGGATCGCTATCACGAAGGATCGCGGACTTGCTGCTAGCTTGCGGCGCCTCCACATGGCCACATGATTCAACTTGCCTAGTTTTCGCTCTCGCAAAGGCTAGAGGTTCTCGACAAGGCAATGATGATCACCTGCGACCCCAGGAAACCCCGCTGTGCCCCCAACTCGTGTTACATTGTGGAGATTGTGGAGAGTCACGACAACATGCTTGAGCTGAACACCAAGGCAAGGTAGGTACTTAAGTGTAGAGAGACTTGATCAAGCTTTCTACACATGAGCTTGTCTGTCTTGTTTCCTAGCCAGTGAACATGAGGGCCACCCAGAGCAAACCTCTATTCTTTCTGGCATTGCTGCTTCCACTATGCAGCTCTCAGTCTGCTGATGACTGTCCCGGATATACCGCTTCGAACGTGCAGTATGGCACAGGGGAGGTGACCGCAGACCTAAAGCTCGCAGGAGAGCCATGCAATGCTTATGGCACCGATCTGCGAGACTTGCGTCTTTTGGTCGAGTATCAGACCAGTACCTACCCCTATTCTCCCGGTGCAGTAGCATGCTAACGGCAAGCAGCACAGCGGTTGCACGTCAAGATCTATGATGCCGAGGAACGAGTATACCAGATACCGGACTATGTCGTCCCTCGCCCACCAAGCAACTTCGTCGACCGCGGCAGTGACATGACCTTAAACCTGACCGAGTCTCCGTTCTCCTTTACCGTCAGCCGCACTTCAACTGGCGAAGTCCTCTTCGACACTTCTGGCTCCGCACTCATCTTCGAGTCTGAATACCTCCGACTCCGCACCAAACTGCCCTCGGATCCCAATCTCTACGGCCTGGGTGAAGATGCGGACTCCTTACGTCTCCCAACGACGAACTACTCCCGTACCTTCTGGAGCGCCGGGGAGCCGTTCATGCCGAAGAAGACGAATCTTTACGGTGTGCACAACGTCATGTATGATCACCGCGGAGCCAACGGTACACACGCAGTCTTCTTGATGAACAGCAATGGCGCCAAAGTTATCATCGACGAGGATGCCGAGACTGGGCAATACGTGGAGTACGATTTGCTTGGCGGTGTTCTGGACTTCTACTTCATGAACGGGGAGACGCCCAAGGAGACATCTATGCAGTATGCTGAGCTCATTGGTTATCCTGCTTTGATGCCTTGGTGGGGATTTGGGTTCCATCAGTGCCGGTATGGTATGCAGGATATCTGGGAGGTGGCGGGCGTGGTTGCGAACTACAGCGCTGCTAATATCCCACTTGAGGTGATGTGGACCGACATTGACTACATGGACTATCGCAGAACGCTATCTCTAGACCCACAACGCTTCCCGCTGGACAAATTGCAACAAATGGTCGACACTCTGCACGCGCGCCAAAAGCACTACATCATGATGGTCGACCCAGCTGTTGCACGATATCCCTACGAACCGTTCGAGGCTGGACAAGGCGTAGACGCCTTCCTGCAAGCGAAGAACGATGTCTACACTGGTGTCGTCTGGGCCGGTCCTTCCGTGTTCCCGGACTGGTTTGCGCCAAATACTCAGGACTACTGGACTAGCCAGTTCGCCTCATTTCTCAACGCGGACACCGGAGTCGATGTCTCAGGTATCTGGATCGACATGAACGAACCCAGCAACTTCTGCGATGAGACCTGCGATCCAAGTCCTGAGGGCTTCTCGATCCACAACAACGATCCTCCACGCCCACCTCCGGCAAGGATATACTCGCCGTACGATATAACGGGGTTTCCGGAGGACTTTCAGCCAGGTTGTGTTGCGTATGTGACCTTCAATGTCGAGGCTGACGTCAATTCTACAAAAGATCAGCTGTTGTTACTTGGAGATGCGTTTTCGATTGGGAAGGGTGAGCCGCATGATGCGCCGCAGCTTTGGCCCTATGAGACGAATCCGCCAGTTTGGAACTTGACGGTGCAACTGCCTGCGCACTCGACGATCAACTATCAGTATGCGTTATACCACTACAGCACTGATGGGTCTTACAAGCTTGAGAGCGAGAATCGGACAGTCGAGACTGGTGGATGCAATACTCAGTATGATCCATACGAGGTTCATGATAGTCTCTCGTCCTCGAAGCGATCAGTCCGCATACCACGAGCACTCGCATCTAACAGCCGTAGCCCCAGCACGTTGGGAAGGCGGCAGGACGCTACAGCAGATCAGCCTGGCTCGACGATGGGACTTCCAGGCCGAGAATTACTCTACCCAGCTTACAACATCAGCAACTACTGGCCCTGGGGCAATTTGAGCGTGCAGACGGTACCAACGAACATCATTCATGCAAACGGCCTAGTCGAATTTGACGTCCACAATCTTTATGGCACGATGATGTCGACAGCGACGAGGAACGCCTTGCTCGCACGAGAACCAGCGAAGCGACCGTTTATCATTACTCGCTCTACCTTCGCTGGCGCAGGCAAGCATGTTGGGCACTGGTTCGGCGACAACATCAGCACCTGGGAGGACTATCGTATGTCGATACGGCAAATGGTCGAGTTCGCAGCGTTCTTCCAGCTGCCGATGGTTGGTTCGGATGTATGTGGCTTCAATGGCAATACGACTGTTCACTTGTGTTCGCGGTGGGCAATGCTCGGTACACCCCTCTCCCTTCCCCTCTCCAGTCGCTATGCTGACTATCAGTGCAGGAGCCTTCAACCCTTTCTACCGCAACCACGACGTCCAAGGCGCCCTGGTCCAAGAGTTCTACCGCTGGCCCCTCGTCGCAGACGCTGCGCGCAGCGCAATCGCCACCCGCTACCGCCTCCTCGACTACCTCTACACATCCATGTACCGACAGAACCAAACCGGCACTCCGACACTAAACCCACTCTTTTTCATCTACCCCGAGGACGCAAACACCTTCGCCATCCAATCTCAGTTCTTCTACGGCGATAGCATTCTCGTCTCGCCCGTGCTTGAAGACAATACCACGAGTGTGGAGATCTACTTGCCGGATGATATCTTCTACGATTTCGAGACGCTTGAGCCAGTTCGTGGGCATGGAGAGCATGCGATGTTGAACGATATCTCGTACACGCAGATCCCGACGCATATCAAAGGCGGCAGCATCATCCCCATGCGGGTTAACAGCGCGAATACCACGGCTGAGCTACGGAAGCAGAACTTCACCGTATTGGTGGCGCCTGGGCTGGACGGTACGGCGACGGGGTCACTGTATGTTGACGATGGGGAGAGCTTGGTTCAGGATGGGGTCACTGATATCAAGTTCGAGTATTCGAAGGAGGGGGAGTTCTCGACGGATGGCGTGTTTGGGTATGAGGTTGGGGTGGTTATTGAGAGTATCGTGTTGCTGGGAAGTAAGGAGAAGCCGCACGACGTGGGCTCCGCCATGCGATATGATGAGGGCAGTGGAGCTGTGACGCATGAAGTGCATGCTTCATTGCAGGAAAGCTTCAAGATGAGACTGCTATGATATGACACAAGTATAAGTATGCGCAAAGCAAGCCGCTACTCAAGCCACAACTCTATCTACTACACCGGAAACTTGCTGACCACCAACGTCCTCGTCCTCACCCAACAGCCGACGGCGCAAAGTCCCTCGACTCCACGGCCGCGAAGTCCCGCGCTGCATACGGCGTCGTCAAACTCCTTCTCCTCAGCTTCCCAAAATCGATGCCAAGCAGAACAGGTTCCACCTTCCGCGCTGGTTGATCCGGAGTATTGAGCGGAGGTTGCGCACCCGATGCCTGTGTTGTCAGCTCGCCAGATACCTTCCCAGGTAAGATCGCATGTCTACCCGCTGGTTGCGGACTGCTAGCCTCACTCTTACTCGTCCGCCGATGATCGGTGAGTTGGTGCAACGTGTGCGCGTGCATGGTCTTCATGTACGTCGGTATAGTTCCCGTACCGGGCGAGTCGAGTTGGTGCTTTGTGTGCGCGTGCATCAATCGATCGTAGCTGCCGACGCGGGCAAGGAAGTCAGGACTCGGCTCCGCATAGTCTGCATGGCTGTCTTGCGGTGGTGATGCAGGATCCGAGCTGTCAGACTGCTCTGTCCGGAGCGGAAGGAGCTGGCGCTGCATGTCCTCGCGCGGGCTAGGTCGAGTCGAGCGGCTGCGCCCGCGGTTCGCTTCGGCGCCGATGAGGAGGCTGATGGTGTCGGCTGGTGCTTCAGGCCTATCCAAGTCCATTGTTAGTGCTGTGGCCGAGGGGGTGGCATGGTGTAGCGGTACTCATATGTGAAGGGCAAGGAAATGGTGGCGGCGCATATGCGATAAAGGATTCCGTCGCGCTTAAGCTGGGAGCCCGGCGCTGTCCTTGATTGAGTACCTATCGCTTCCAATGTCTAAGTCTTGTCGATATCCCGTCCACGGCCCGTAAGGAAGACATCGGGATGAGAACATTGCCGTAGATGCCGTTGACTGAGTCTTTGTTCTAGGGACCCAGTGTGGTACGGAGGTGGAGTCAAGAGGGTCGATTGTGGCTGCAAGCGGAAACCGAGGGTTGGGACAAAGGCATTCTTGGGCGCATGCCAGTCCTATGACCAGCCACATTCCAGGCGGTTTCGCGACCAACGGATGTCATCGATACCGCATTCGTCCTTTTGCTAGGTTCATACTGATGTTCTCGTCGTCCAGCTCTCATCGCTCGCGAAGACGTCTCAGTGAAGCAGCATCGCTGCTGCTTCTGTTCGACTGACGTCCAATGTCGAGGAATGGACGGATGCGATCGATAGCGAGTGCGTAAGTATGGTGTTGACCTACTCCACGAGTAGTTTTCGTCACTCTTCAACCACCACCGTACTTTTTCAACACCGTCGCTACCACCTCTAGCCTTCCCAGCTTCGAACCGCGCCTCGAACCACTTGATCAACGCGATGCATACCTTCCTCAAGTCTACGCTCGCCCTCGTGGCTATCGCACTGACTGTCGTCCCCGGCATGAAGACGATAGCAAAGGCCCAGCCCCTTGGTGGACTGCCTAAATGCGCCGAGCCAGCTCTCCTGTCCGCACTTCGAGACTCTGGATGCATTGCAATGGACGTCGGCTGCGTCTGCGCGAACAGGGAGAAGATCTTCCCAGGCGTAGTATCCGCGATTGGACAAGCGTGCCAACCCAGTGACCGCGCTGCTGTGGAAGCGCTCGCCTCGAAATATTGCGGCAAATCACCTACAATGAACGCAACGCCTGCGGCCCCGGCAGCGTCGCCGAAGCCGACCGAGACGAGCACAGTGAGCAGCAGTACGACGGCGCCGGCCCTGACGCCCACCACCTCCACGACAACGGGCCCGGCGCTGGTGATGGACACCTCGTCGCCGCCAGATTCAACGACTTATCATAAGACGATGACATATAGCACCACATCCACGGGAATGCCGGTGGCGACTGGAGGTGCCATGGAAGTGGGTGTGAGTGCGGGAGCTCTGGTGGTCGCTGTTGCTGGCCTGAGCTGGGTGTTCGCGGAGTTATGAGTGTTTGAGGTAGCAGATAATGTTTAGCGCATAATGAGATATCTTGATCTCCGAATGAGGTAGAGCTTCTTCCTCTCCTTGTCTGATCCCCCAAAGATGGAACTTCGAGGAGAACTTCTGATGTCCAGCCTAATGCTCCCTACCTATTCGCGGTTCGCGATAGCACAGTCGGCGCAAATTCGTGATAACATGTAGCCGCCGTAGTGTATTGGGGTCTCTCGTGATCCTTCGACTACCACTCACTCAATCAGCAGCCTGCAATCGACGACGAGTCTTCACAAGGCTGCGCCGCCTCCTCCATGTCACGTATGCTGCCCACGAAACTCGACTTCGATGTGAGTTGAGGTGAGGAAGAAGGAGAAGGTGATGTACGCGTAGCGAGCGGAGCCCGGCTTCACAAAACCCCAAAATCCGAACGCGTGACGGCATGACCTCTCGCTTCAGCAACACTCATGTGCTACGCCCGTACAGTAGACATTCGGCGACGGGCTGACCTGTAAGCTCTCCTCTCCGTCGAGCTGTATACCTTCCATTCCAGTCACTCATTATCATGCGCCTGTCTTCTCCATTGTTCACCAAAACCCTTTATCCAACGGTAAGAAGCCAGCACGCGAATATATTGCTTCGACAGTTCCATACAACAAGTCGTCTTACCTCCAGCATGACGAGTAAGTGGACGGATCTCTTTATGTGCTTCTCAAGAGGCGCCAGCGCAGCGTCGAGACACTCTCGACGCGTGAATGATGGAGACACGCGCTGATCCCTGACCCTTCTACGTAGGCGCCGTCCTCAATGCCATCGTGTCCGACCCCACGAGCCTCTCGAAGCAGCCTGCAGAAGCCAAAGACAGGCGACACCACCGTCAGAATGGGAAAGGCTTCATGAACCCATGGCCGTCCTGGGCAGAACAATCCGCGCCACAAATAGTGAGCAAGATCATCTGGATGCGGTTGACAGGAAAGTGGAAGGATCCAAACACCGAACCGCCGACTGTACCAGTCCACAAGCCCAGCTTCCTGCCTACTCGAGCAACAGAAAGGCTACGAGCGACGTGGCTCGGTCATGCTTGCTACCACGTAGAGTTTCCCGGCGGCCTTAGGGTGTTGTTTGACCCGGTGTTCACGGATCGATGCAGCCCTTTCACCTTCCTGGGCCCAAAGCGATTTACAGAGATGCCATGTCAGATCGAGGTTATACCTATCGTTGATGCTGTGGTAATTTCGCACAGCCACTACGACCATTTATCTCATCCCACGATACTGCGGCTCAAGGCGAAGTTTCCGAACGTCCACTTCTTCGTCCCACTCGGCAACAAGGTCTGGTACGTCAATGTTCTCCGAGATAGCATCAAGCACTGAACAGCGCTTTGAGGCCTTCCTCGTCTCACCCGCAGGTCCGAGACCTTTGCTAACCCTTCTATCCACTGCATTAGGTTCAACAAGCTCGGAATTTCCGATTGCACAGAGATGGATTGGTGTGAGTACGCTCTTAGGCGGAGCTCTTCATCATAACCAACTGGCATACTGACGGGTTCTTCTAATGTATTTCAGGGCAGGAAAAGACGATTTCACTGTCGTCCAAAGGCGTTCCCAAGACAGAAGACACCCCGTCAAAACCTGATGGCGATATTACAGCCACTATAGGATGCCTGCCATGTCAACACACTAGTGGTCGTACACCCTTCGACCGCGCTCGCACTCTTTGGGCAAGCTGGTCCGTCAGCAGCGGCGGCAAAAAGCTATGGTTCGGTGGCGATACTGGCTACAGAACCGTCCCACAGCTTCCTCCTTCCGAATTCGACTACAGCGAGAAGTACTCTAACCTGCCACACTGTAAGTCAAACAAGTGCGCAGCAGGGCTCTCCGACACACGATCAAGCACTATACAGCGCTCTGTGGCCTTTCTAGGCTCGATTCTATGTCCGAGAAACTCACTAACACATCTTTTTAGGTCCAGCCTTCGCAGAGATCGGCGAACTACGTGGTCCGTTCGATCTCGGATTGATCCCCATCGGCGCGTATGATCCCAGATTCATCATGAGTCCTATGCACGCCAACCCATACGACAGCGTGAACATCTTCACAGACACGAGGTGTCAGCGAGCGCTGGGTATTCATTGGGGCACTTGGGTTCTGACTTCAGAGGAGGTGTTGGAGCCGCCGAAGGTATTGAAGCAGGCGCTCAAGTGGAAGGGGCTACAAGAGGACGGTGTGTTCGAGGTGCTCGATATCGGGAGTAGTAAGGAGTACTGATCTCGCACTCGTGAGCGAGTTTGGAGCGATTCAGCGAGGCGTTGGTGGACCGTAATGGTCGTGTACACTACTCGAGAAACATTAATAGACTAATTAATCTAGACTATACAGCTATGCGTCAGTCTCATCGGCTCTCGACAGATTCGAGCACTCAAGGACTACTGAACGACCTGAAATTCCAACGGCTGCCCGGTCGCCAACTTCGAGAGCTCAGACGATTGTTCTTGGAATCAACTGACAAGATGCAAAGCTGTCTTCGTACCTGATCATCCTCGTGCTGCTCTACTGCCGCTTGTGTTGTTCAGCAGCTTATCATTCTCTTGAGAACAAATACCGGTATGACCTCGCCTCCGACCCAAATAGCCTATGAGCCTACCAAAACTTTCCCGGACCATCCGCCGCCTTAGCTCGCCTTAGCCCGCCTTAGCCCAAGCTAGGCAAATAGCTGACTTCATTTTCATCAAACTTTGCTCGTCCGGAAGGCCGAAGCATCCGACTCTCGCTGCTATTTCGCCTCTAAGATGAACACAAATCGCGTTTCGGCAACGGCCCTAACTGGCTCTTGCCGCTGTTCGTGTGAGATCCGTTACAAACCTCTACGCGCACTTGCCGCTGCCGCCGTGAACATCCGAACGTCATGATCAAGGTAAGGAAGGAGATATAGGGTGGTTTGTTTTCATAGAGTTTTCGTCTTGTCTTCTCTTATCATCAGTCCACCAAAGTTCTACACTCGAGCATTTCTCTCATACACCGAATAAAGAGACAGGTCTGCTCCGCCACGGAACATTTCTCAGGGAAACATCTTATAGACATCATCTTTGCAGCGTTCGCCACAGTTTAAAGTCGGGATGGCACCGGTGATATGGGGCCTTGATCTGAAGGAGATACAGTGGTCGAAGTTTAAGAGCAGTTACATGTGGAATGGCGACTACCACTTGCGACGGACCAAGTTTATCGTCTATCAATGCGCCTTGATCTTCTGTGTGGTGTCGGAGTCGCTCGGCACGTCTGCGCTCTCTGGTGAGACCACCCACACCCACACCCAGATCGCTTGGCATGTGTGCTGACATCAAGCTGCTCAGACTACAACGACATGGAAAGCAGGATTCAAGGCCTGACCTCGCACGAAGTCAAAGTTTACAACAACGACTACATCGGTGCCGCGTCGTTCAACATCTTCGGAGGCGTCTTCGTGGCTTTCATCTTCGGCGCAGCGTTCTTCTTTGACCTATTCTGGCCCGAACGGAAGGAGTCGAAAAGTGTCCGGATCGCGTGGAAGGCATGCGGAGTGCTCACGGTGATCTTTCATCTAGCAGCGGCTTTGTGGCTTACTATCATCACAGCGAGAAATCGCTCACACATAAGAGGCGACCGTGGGCGGACAACGCTGAGCCATGCAGAGGAACAGGCGTATTGGAGGCAGTATTCGAAGCATAGCGAGGCGCCATTGATATACAGACACAACCCACGTGCTGTGGCGGCTGTGGTGTTTGTATGGCTGGGTTGGTGCAGTGTTTTGCCCAGGTGCGAATCTGCTCGTACATCTACTGTGCGAGGTAGCTACTGACATGGTATCTAGCTGCGTTCTGTTATTCCTCGGCATCGACAACACCGAGAAAGGCCCAGGCCCAAAGTCAAGACATGCTCGCGAACGAGACAACTCTCTCGAACAACAAGACGCCGACCACAGCGATGCCGAGAAGCCCAAAGAATCGACCGAAGCGTCTGACACGCCCGCCTCACACCCCGCCTACGCACACAACCTGGACGGAGCACACGACGCGCCTGCGCCTGCGCCGGCGGCCGAGACCAGCCGGTAGACGCCGGTCAAGCAGGCGCTACGCAACAATCGTCTTTCCAACGTCTTGGAGGAAGACAGCCCAGGATACAGCGAAGTCACGGACAATTCAACGTTCAGCGCTCTCGCGTCTAGCAAGAAGACTATGGCGAGTCCTGAGGCGCCACGTGAGCATGAGAGGAGGCGCACTTTGGGGGAGAGGAGTCTTGCTTCGCTGACCAGTGGAATGGCTGACACTGGACATCGTTCACGCTGAGGATGTTCTCCAAGTCTTTGAACGTTGCGGCATTTCTCCGTGGTTTGTGTTTCTAGCTGCATGTGTACTGAGTGCGAACAGCATGAGATCATGATCGTATTGAATGAGAGCGATGAACTGGCACCTGCATGAAAAGGACATGCTGTTCTCAAGCATGTGACAGCCTATGATTGGTTAAAGGGGTAATGACGCCACATGTGGCGCCCCGCTACAGGGAAGGTGCGACCGCAGTGACGTCGCCTCGCGTCACTGTTTTGGTTCCAGCACGTTTTTATCCCGCCAGCTTTCAGTGCAAACATTCTTCCTCCTTCACACAAACATCACCTCACGACTTCTACAGTCTTCCTCCACCTCAACCACACCTGACAGAACCACACACAAGCAAGTATGAGGTTCACATTCGCCTCTTTCGCGGTCGTCGCTTTGGCGACACAAACAGTTGTCGGTAGCAATTGGCTCGGCACGAAACCAGGTAAGCTCATGATAGAGCTGCCACAGCCTTTCCTGCTTCTTGCAACCTGCTAACCCACTCACGTATAGCCTACAACAAGTGGCACGAGACCGAGCTCGAGAGATGGCTGTCCGACCACGACATCCCATACCCAGCACCCTCCGACCGCAAGGACCTGGAGGACCTTGTTAAGAACAACTGGGATAGCTACGTGTCGAAGCCGTACAACAGCTGGGACACTCAGCGCCTCACCAACTACATCACTTCTCAGGGCAAGGAGGTGAAGAAGGGCACCGAGAAGAACAAGGACAGCTTGCTCTCGCAGGTCCAGGGCTACTGGCACGAGACTGAGAACCAGGCCTCTGACTCCTACAACAGCGTTCAGGACTGGATCTTCGACACGTTAGTTCAACTAACATCACTTTCACATGACAGCTCACTGACGTAACGTAGCTGGACTGAGTCACAGCTCAAGTCGTTCCTCGACCACAATGGCATCCCTAACCCGTCTCCCCGCACTCGCGACTCACTTCTTTCGACCGCCCGCTCCAACTACCAGTCTGCCGCCAACAAAGTCGGTCAGACTTCTGCGTACCCGGGCAACTGGCTCTACGACTCCTGGTCGGAGTCCGATCTCAAGGCTTGGCTCGATGAGCGTGGCATCCCAGCCCCGCAGCCCTCCAGCCGCGACAAGTTGATTGCCTCTCTCCGCCGCAACTCCCGCACCGCTTCCAACAGCGCCGCATCGCAGGCCTCGTCCGCCTCGGCTTCCGCACGCTCCGCTACCCAGTCTCTCAGTGATCAGCTCATCAACAGCTGGAGCGACACTGACCTCAAGGCGTGGTTCGACAAGAACGGTATCAACGTCCCACAGGGTAGCAAGAGCAACGAGCTCAAGGCCCTTGCCCGCAAGCACTCCGCTCAGCTCTCTGGAAACAACGTTCAGAGCTCTGCTTCCTCCGCTTACGGCGCTGCCTCTACCTCCGCTGGGAACTACTACGCGCAAGCCACCGCCGACGCGTACGGCTTCGGCAGACAATACTACGACTACTTCCTGAACCAGTTCGGTCTCGCCTCCAAGGAAGCCAAGGCCAGCCTCAGCTCCGCATCGTCCGTCGCCAGCGTCTCGGCCTCGAAGTCTGCTTCCCAAGCAAGCAAGTCTGTTTCTAGCGCAAGCAAGAACCCGAACAACGCTGCTAGCCAGGCCTCCGCCTCTGCTTCCAGCGCCAGCAGCCTCGCTTCCAAGTCCGCGTCCAGCGCAGCCAAGCAGGCCTCCAAGAGCACGCAGAGCGTCAAGAACGAGCTTTAGGTGGTGATTAGCGAATGATTGTCGAAAGTAAAAGTTTTGAAGGGGATGGCAGAAGCACATTCGGCTTGGCTTCAGCATGATGGCTCCTACGGCGATGATACCAATTATGCAGCATGACTCATCGACGTCTGAGATTGACAGAAAAGGCTTTGATGATGGAACGGCGACTCATGACTGTACTAGTATTACCTGGCCTCCTGAGTTGCTCTAGTTAGTTTGATAGAGCGAATTGATGACATTCAAATAAATGTGTCCACTCGTTGGATTGACATGTCGCGATGTAGGTATACATGTACACATATAGGTCGCATTTTATGTCGAAGCTGCTTTAAAGTGCTACCGAAGTATTCGACTTGGCTACACCACCACATCCTTGACCACAATCTTGAAAACATCTTCAAATCGCTATCGGACTTATCGATACATTACACCGTCCAGATATCAGGAAGGTATGCGCCGAGGCTGATGAGTCTCGCGATTTCGCAATGCGAGTAACCGCATAAACTTTGGCCGGTACCATGGTCTTATGAGCTTTATACGGTAGTGTTGGGGCCCTTGGGGGCCAGCCGCGCGATTCGTGGAGTTACGGCTCTCATCAATTGTAAGCGCAGCATATCTACTATCTGCAGCAGACGCCGCGTCTTTGCTTTCCTATCATATTGCCAGTGCTCAAGAACCAGTCCACCGAAACGTCCTACACACAATCATGGAGAACCGCAAAGAGGACGAGCACGTTCATATGACCACCAAGGTGGAAGACTCTCCTTGGTATGTCCGAGACATCGCTTCCATCCTGCAGCCGCAGACCCGCGAGATGCTCCAGAGTTATGCTGGCATCTCCCCAGACGATCTCGTCTCGCACATCGAAGCTGCCCGTCAGCGTGCCTGGCCACTTGCCCCGTATCCTTCAGTCGGCGCCCTCACCTGGCTCAATCCCTACCTTCTGCTGCATCCAGCCCACGATCGGGTGCTCTCAAAGGTGAAATCCGGCGCTAAAATCATCGACTGCGCTTGTATGGTCGCCCCAGACCTGCGCTACCTGGCCTCGAAAGGTGCTCCCACAAAGAATATGTACGGTTTCGACATCGAACCAGGATTCTTCGACATAGGATTTGACTTCTACGGCGATCGCACGCGATGGGCCGGAGACTTCTTCGAGGCGGACGCGACCAAGCCGTTCGAACAAAGCAAATTGGGGGAGCTGAAGGGCCAACTGGACATAATCTGGTGCCCCAAGTTTCTGCATCTGTTCGATCGCGAACATCAGATCGAGCTCGCGGCGCGTTTGGTTGAACTCTTGAGACCTGTGGCCGGGAGCATGTTTGTTGGCAGCCAGAACGGACTTCCTGAGTCCGAGGAACTTCCATTCAAGAATGGAAGCTTTGGGACCACGCAGAAGGGTATATGGATGGCGAATGCCGATGAGATCAAGGCTATGTGGGGGGAAGTTGCGGAGCGAACGAAGACGAAATGGGATGTTGAGGCAAGACTGCTTGATTTGAGAACCATCGGACTGCACAAGGACGACGGGACCTTCTACAAGACCAAGACGGGGTATAATCTGCAGTGGACTGCAACGCTGCTTGAAGCGTAGAACGATATTCGTTGAGCTTACGTGCCACAATTGCTTCAATACTCTGACCTATTCGAAGCCCTCTGTTCACGTTAGCTGATGGCCTATCGAACATCTTATTCTCCAGGTGTGATGCTAATCAACTAGAGGTCGCTCTCGCAAGAAGGAATAGTGGGATCCATTGACGATGGTGACGATGAACGGTACGGATATCTTTTCAAAGGGAGCTTGTCGCTGATATCTAGGACGACCCTCTTTAGCACTGTCCATAACATCGTGTCTCGCACAGTGACGGCCATCCGAAAACCACGACCGTGGCCCAGCTGCTCAAGGGAAGACTGGACTAGCTGAATGCTGAACGACGATGGCACAGCACAGAACTCCTGTGAAGATACTGATTTCGCTGCAGCCCGAACTCTCAACCAGCACGCGTACTGAATTACACTACATGACAGAGCCACGCAAATGAAACACAGTCGCGTGCGCATTCGCACTTCACGTTGTGAAGGCCTTCTTGCACTGCTGTTCGATGTCGCTACGACCACGTGTGTAACGCTGCACAAGCGATCCTGGCCAGTCTTGAGCAGCAGGTTGTCACCCCTTAATATGGTTATCCCCAACGATCGTCAAGGCGAAGCCAGTCGAATCTGAAAGACCGACTCAGCTGAAGATGTACTATGCATCAAACAGAGATCCGCCAAACAAGCTGGCATTCCGCGACTTCAGTGTATAACACAAGGATCAGCTGAAATCCTCCAGTACCACCAGAAGCAGCGACGTCCACGCGAGATGGATCTGAGTGAACACCAACAGATATCGTAAAGAGCAGTATCGTGCGCTTGCTACATTGCTCGCAAGAAGATCTGCATGTCGACTCTTGGGAATACTCGAGATGTCGAAGGCATAAGTATATAAAGACTCTCGAAATCATCTCTTCATCTCTTGCCTCCATCACCAACCCGCTCAGACAAATCAGATCAGTACACTGAACCACCAAACCCCAGACATCCAGCAGACCAACAAGATCATGCATTTCTCCATCCTCCCCATCATCGCCATCTTCATGGCCGGCGCCCTCGCCTCACCAACCAAGCTCGAGGCCCGCGCTAATTGTGACAACATCCTCCCAGCCTGCTTTGGCGGCTCCATTTTCGGTCAGACCAGCTGCGCCTGCTCGGGGCAGGTGGCGCCATGTGATGGCTGGTACTGTCCTGGCGGCGGCGTGGTAAGTCTTTGGTTGAATTGCATGCACCCATGTGTATGGTTGAAGCATTTGCTGATTATGATGCGTGATGCAGATGGTCTGTGGTCAGAGCAGCACTGGGTGTGCGTGGCTCTGAACGATGGACGCCATGTGTTCACTGGTCGGTGGGCAATAGGAAGGAAGGAGCCAAGGACAAAGTGTCGGGGAGATCGGACTGTGGATGGGATGAAGGAGATGCTCTTTGGGCAGTATGTGTGAATTCGGACGGCGTCGACTTTTCGACCTTAGTTCATATCACATACCACATTGAACATTCGTTCAAGCTGGCAACCTCACATCATCCGGCACAACTTCGGTGACCAGACTGAGCAAATTTATACTAACCTCAACTTACTTGGCTCCAACACAATTGAAGCAGCTAAACCAAGGCAAAAGCCCGAGTTTACTCTTCCTCTTCAAATCCTGCTAGCCATCTCATTAAGCAGAAAGCGAGTTGATTAGGCCGTGACGCACCCCTGTAGTCTCTGGGTCCTGAGCTTAATCATTGGATCTACCCTTCGTGGGTAACCAAGTCAAGAGGTTCTCTTTTTGTTGACGTGAGTTCGAGTCGCGGCAGAGGCTTCGTGACTTCGATTGCACGCATAGATAGGTACATGTACTTGCAGGTACGAAAGTAAGGATACTGTGTGACGTCGAGGTAGTTTTGCTTCTCAAATGGGTTATAGTACAATATCTTACAGTTCCTGCGGCACAACCGTCACCACTCGCCTAACGGCCCTTTCTGCGCCCTTTGCCTTGATCTCCACAGCGAAGTCGCCAACATGCTTGACCACCTTAGCAGTCTCGCCCTCCGTGTCTGGCATGTCCACGAACTGCACGTCCTGCTCAGTCAAGACTACCCTCTTCGCCTCATCGTTCTCCGCCAACGCCGCTCTCACAGCTTGCAACACATCCAACGGCGACACCGACCCGTAAATCGCCTGCGGTCCCTCCACCTCCTTCTCAATCTTCGGCTCCACGAACCCACCCATCCGAGCTGCCAACAACTCCGCGCCAGCTCCACTGCCAAACCTCGCCTGCTTCCTCGGCTCGGGTGCTGGTGTGTCAGGCTCCGGCTCGGCCTCCTTCTTCTCCTCCATGATCGGCTGTCTGTAGAACTCCAGGCGCGGCCTGATGAACTGCTCCAACAGCTCTGTGCTGCGCTCCGGAGTAAGTCTTGCAATGGGCACCTTCTTCTGGAACGCGCTCGCCTCCACCACTTCCTCATTGCTCATGCTTGGGATGGCGGAGGGGAGGTCTTGCTCGGATGGGGTTCCTCGTCCCAGCTCTTCGTCCATGCCGTACGTGAAGTCGCGCTCGATGGTCGTGTTGGAGAGGCGGAGTTTCTTGAGCTCGGGCATTGTTACGTAGTCTGCTGATCTGGTTGGGAACCACTTATTTCTCATCTCGCCGCGGCTCAATGGTATCACAGCTCCTAGTTGTCTGTCAGCGTGAGCGTATCAGAACGTATTTCAATGGCATCTCTACCCTTCCGACCATACGCCTTGACATCTTTCCGTAGCCTGACTGTCACGAATTGCGAGTTGTTGACCATCTTCTTCTTGCCCCTAACCTGTTGTCGCAACGCCGATGATTGTGCTGCTCCATCTGTTGAACCTCCCAACGCGCTTCTCCGTAAACAATTCAGACATTGTGGCACCGCACGTGGTCTCAATGGCGTAGCCATGCTCGCAACGATTTGATAGAAATGCTCACGGATACCAAAGTATCGAGTGTCGTCGGCACAGGCGGTCGATAAAGCCGAACTAAAGCCAGCAACACCTCCAGCTACACCTCCCATTCGTGGACCGCATTCGCATGCCTCAACGCTCCCGCATCCACCTGCCGCCTATCATTCCACTCCACCAGCTCAGCTAAACACATCTGTCCTGGCTTCCATTCCCGACTATGGACCTGGCTACTCGGCGACTCCCCACCAGCACAGCGGAGCGCTTTGGCACCAGGATGCGCCTACCCCTCCGACTCAAACAACCCTGATCGGACTCGTAGTCGGAAGCGGACTTGCGGCCAGAATGCCCGATCGACCTCTGCGGATCGCGACGTATGCTGCTGGGGCTTCGTTGGCGGCGGTGACCTTGATATATGTGTTTGGCCCGACGTTCTTCCTCGACGATGAAGCGGCCAATAGTTCACGGTCGAGCAGGAAGAAGGGCGTGGTTGGATTGGTGAACCCGGCGAACGATTGCTTTATCAACAGTGTGCTGCAGGTACTGGCTGGGCTGCCGGAGCTGAGGCTGTACTTGATCAGGGAGATGCATCGGAGGAAGCTGGATGGGCCAGAGCTATATCAGGATCTTACGGCGGCGTTGGAGGAGCAGCAGCGGAAGAAGGACAGCAAGCCTGTGCCGGAGTGGAAGTTGCTTGGGTTCCAGAAGGGATTGGTCACGGCTGGGCTGAAAGAGGCGCTGGATGCGCTGAACGAACGGCCGATCTATAAGAAGACGATCAGTGCGCAGCCGTTTGTTCGAGTGGTAGAGCAGTCGTTCAGAACGCGGATCAGCAGAAGTCAGCAAGACGCGCAAGAATTGCTGCAAGTCATAGCAGAGAGGTTGGCGGAGGAGCATTATGCGGGCAGGAGAGCAAGACGATGGGCACGATCCCGAGGCCTCTCGTTGGATCTGAACGACACAGACACGGCTAGGATACGACAGAACATCGCGACTGCTCAAGAAAGGCCAACGGTGCTCAACATCGACTCCACCAGCCCAGCATCACCTCGAACCAACGATCTACCATCTCCTGAAGGTGAAGCAGAGCCTGAGCAGCTGAAGTCCGGTATCGAGGTAACACCACCTTCTGATGCAGACGAGACAGTAGACGACGACGACGAAGTTGGCACCTTTCCACTTGAGGGCCGGCTGGATTCACTGGTTGAGTGCTCTCACTGTGGTTTCAAGCCTCGACCTCATACCTCGCCCTTCGTTACACTCACATTGAACGTTCCGCCGGAGAAGAATTCGACGACACTTAATGCGTGCTTCGATTTGCTTTTCAAGCAGGAGCAAATTGATGACTTTGTCTGCGACAGATGTCGCTTGGATCATGCCTTACAAGTCAACGCAAAGCAGTTGGCAAAAGCCACCCTCTCCGACGAGGAGCGAAAGGCACTCGAAGAGGACAAACAGAAACTCGAGCTGGCCTTACAAGACGACCCAGAAACACCTCCCAAGGACGTCAAACTCCCCGACCTGTCAACAGCGCCAAAACGTCGCATATCACGCCATATGCGTATTTCGCGATTCCCGAGAGTGTTGGCTCTCCATCTCAGCCGGTCCGTCTATGCAGATTCGTATTCGTCCAAGAACAACGCCAAAGTCTCTTTTCCGGAAACTCTTCCTCTAGGCGGACTCCTAGACAGGAAGACATACCGGTTAATTGGTGCCGTGACGCACAAAGGTGGACACAACAGCGGACACTACGAGACCTTCAGACGACAGTATCTGAGCCCGCCATACTCAACCCCAACTTCGATGGGCACAGAGGGCATCTTCAGCATGCGATCGAGTCCCGTGCCTAGCCCGCGGGTGTCGGCAGTACCTAGCCCCCGTCTGGCTGGGAGAAACTCGCGGAGCACGGAGACGGATAGTCCCACATCATCTCCGGACCCTCAACTACTCTCCACACCTTCACTCGAGTCACCAACCAGCTCGTCGGCTTCTTCTCGCTCCTTCCCATCGTCAGGCTTAGACCGGCAACGACAGGCACCGACCAGCGTTCCCCTCGACGCGATCCCGACGCCTGGTCTACCGACACCTCCTTCGGACCGCCAAGCGGACTCGAGTAGTCTGAAGAGACAGTCCAGTCTCACTAATGCATTATCGCGGACGAGGCGCAAGCCAGGACAGGATCGATGGTGGCGTATTAGCGATGATAAGATCAAGGAGGGTAAGACGAGCGACGTGCTTGGGATGCAGAAGGAGGTATATTTGTTGTTTTACGAGATGGTTGACGACCGGACTGCGTAAGCAGAGCCTTGTGGGAGGTGAAGGAATTTTGTGATTCAGCGTGGTGTTTAGGCGTTGCCGATCTGGCGTGTCAGCAAGACTGGGAGGGCCCTTAGATGTACATACAGCGCCTGCAGAAGACTGTAAGAGATGTTGACGAAAAGCGAGTTTGTACCCGCCGAGCACCTAAAGTGAAGGGCAGAAGGGTTAGCAAGTGTCCTCGAGCCAGGGTTGAGGGTCTTGAGGTCTCAGCGCGCCGCTTATTGCTGGATGCTGTCCCTGGGAACTCTTCCACCCAGGAGTTTGGCGTATTCAGAACTGGCAGGAGCGACAAGTGAAGTGCAAAAAGCGAGCTGTAGGGACATTGCTTTTTCAAGCTAGAGCAAAAATGCAAAACGTACAACAGCCGGTATTCCCACGTGGTCACCCACCGTAGTACTAATCAGCCGGTTGCGAGCTTGAGTTCAGCTGAGCGAACGGGAAGCTCTATATTCTCGCACCTATGGCCGCACGTGGAAGGACGAATGATTAAACTCAATATATATCTTGCAATTTTCTCAGCCTTTCCAAACGCCTCCAGACACCGAGCAGTCCAAACGCTCAAATGCTCAAATAATATCGTAACCTGTGTACAGATATGTTTTCGAGTCGAGGCGCCTCCAGACCAAACTCAACGCTCAACTATCCCACATGCATATGTACACCTACAACCACCGCCCATACGCCCACCGCACCCTCTCCGCCACCTGCTTCTGCCTTTCCAGCCCTGATCTCACATCACACAACTCCCCCACCTCCACCTCAAACTCTCTCAAAATCTCCGTCGGCATTACCCGCCCCGCCGCCTGCCTCAACACATGCACCTCACACAGCAACAGCCCCTGGTCCCGGTAATAGAGCTCACCGAACTCCGTCGGCTGCGCATCCACCAGTATCCGATCGATATTCCGCAACTGCCGCATCAACACACCCTGTTTCCGCGCAGCCTTGCTGCCCCTCTTCTCGGTGAGAGAAGCACGGAGCGTAGATAGCGTGAAGTACGTGACCAGAATCCCCGGCGTCAGCCCAACGAAACCGAACACGAGTTCTTGCGATTTAAGCAGAGAATCTATCCCACCCATCGCGACCTCGACATCCACTTTCGTCTTCTGGATCTGAATCAACAGCGCACGGATCAGGTTTCCCCTCACAGTCCCCATGAACGGCTTCGTCAAATCCTTCTCGTACGCCTTAAGCACGGGGGTGAGATCGCCTTCACGGACTGCGGTTCTGATGTCCTCGATTTCCACTTCCGTAAGCTTGGCTCCGCTGTCGTTCGCGTGGCCAGGGTTATCGATAGCGAAATCCACGACCATGCGCTCGAGGCTGTCGCGGTCGCCTTCAAGCGAGCGTTTGGACATGATGCTGACTTCGCTTCCTTCGTCGTGGCGAATAGTTTTGATGACCTTGCGGGTTGGTTCGACGACCCAGTTGGTCCAGAAGTCGAGGACGGTGGCGCCGAAGTCTTGGACCCATTGGATGAGTTCGGCTTTGCGATTGATGAGGATGCGGAGGATGGTGGTTGAGGAGAGGAGGCCGATGGTTATTGGTAACCAATATCGAATGATGCGGGAAGGTTTGCCGTGCCGCTGTAGTAGTTGCTGAGTCGAGGCGTGGTAATGCGGTAAAGCGATCGCGAGGACTCTCGATAACCGTTCCGCCACCATCTGAGGTCGCGCAAGCACCCCATCTCCCTCTCCACCCTCCTCGGTCGACTCGACAGCGTACAACGGATCATCATCCGTCAACTCCGCAATCGCAGCATCAAACTTATCCGCCGTAGTCTCCATATCATTCGCCTTGACCAGCACCGCCTCCATCAACCCAACATTCCTCGCAACCTGCCCCTTCCACTTCTGCCTCACATCCTCCTCCCCTGGACTCGCCAGCCCATCGCCATGCACACTCTCGTTCGCCAACCCCTCGCCCAGCAGCACCCCAAGCGCATTCGCGTTCAGCAACCGCACCTTACGCAAACACTTCTGCCTCGCGCGAATATCGTTCCGGATCCGCGTAACAGGACTAACCATCTGCTTATGGATCTGCTCCACGCTCCGCTCCCGGACAACCTGCCGGACCAAGCCGTAGAAGTCCTTCCAGCTCTGCGTAACCGTCTCTTGTGCATCCTGCCTCGCACCACTGAGACTAAAGCTCCCCCCTCTCGCTTTGACGTCTTCCCAAACAGTGCTACTCCAATCCCACACCCGTAACGGCGAGGTCTGGAGACTATACAGCGCAGTATACCGCCGACTCGACAGCACTTCATCCCAGTACCATATATCGTTTGCCAGTCTCACCGCGGTATCAAGGATGCTGTTCAGACATATCCCGTAGACCTGCGCGGTAGCTTTGGATGCTATGAGCCATTCCAGCTCTGTCTCGTACGCACTACTGCTACCGTCGGCGGCATTCGCAAGGGCGGATGCGTCCGATTTGGATGAGATGATCGAGAGGAGGGATTGGATCTGATCTGGTCGGAGCAGGGCGCGGGAGTCGGAGCTGCTGGTCGAGAGGCCGCGGACTGCGACTTGCAGGGCAAGTGTGCGGGCGGAGGGAGTCGATTGAGCGATAGCCTGTCCTTCGCTTGAGGAGCTTGTCGAAACCTTCGAGGAAGCAGTGAGGTTCGAGAGCTGCAGGTGGTCGAGCTGGGCATCAATCCGGCGGATCTGGTCCAGGACGAAGGACATGGTCGCCTCTGTTGTGGAAGGGTAATGGGCCTTACTACCCTTGCGTCGATCGGAACATGGTTGCAATAATGCAGGGGCTCACAGCAGATGACTGGAGCTTGAAGATGTTGGTGTTCTATCTTGGAAGCTTGAAGCTTGAAAGTTACAGAAGTACAACAAACAAATGACGTATCGCTGTTTCGACAGTCACGAGAGCAAGTCGCAGGCATAAATTATCGAAACACCGCATTCTACCATCGAATTGAACTGAGTCAGCAAGGATATATCATGTTGTTGATCATTGCAACTATACATGCTATCAAACCTCCCCGCCCCAGCCTCGCAGAACCAGCGGGCTCCCAACGTAACCAACTCCACCGATATCGTGCCTCGCGAAAGGCTTCAGAAAACAATCAACACCCGCTCTACGCGCAAAAACATCTCGCTCCTCGCAAACACTATTGCGCCTTCCTCGCCTTCGCCATCTTCATCTCCCTCCGCCTCTTCAGCGCCTCCGGGCTGTTCTCCGTATCGAGCGCCATATCCCACCACCGGAACGAGCTCGAGTAGTTCCCGACGAACTTCTCGTGGTGCGTGTCGTGATGCTCTGCTCCCGCCCAGAAAGGCAGGAAGTGGTGCAAGCTCCATGGGAACTCGTACCCAGAATGCGCGTCAATAGCCTGGAACAACCGCAGTACAATCCAGATGTACATGGTTAAGATATGCATATCCTTAGTGAAAGCGCAGTACAGAAGCGGCGAGAACACAGTCCCGAGACCGAGTATCATGACCTCGATCGGTGAGGCGTACTCAGCGGCGAGTCCGAAGGGGGCAGAGTATTGGTGGTGGATTTTGTGGATGTTCTTGTAAAGAGGACCCCAGTGCAGCGCGCGGTGCATCCAGTAGTGCCATGCATCTTCCAGCACGAAGAAGATGGCAATCTGGAAGGCCATTTTCCAGAGCGGAGGGAAGGGGACGGTGGTCGACATGCCGACGTATTGAGCCATGGGGTGGAAAAACCAAATTTGTGGGAGCTCGACGGTGAAGTGGGAGATGAGGACGAGTTTGGCGCAATCCCATTGCTCTTTCGCAGTAGGGATTTTTTGCTGTTGGGGAACAACCGTCAGCCAGTGCAACATCACTTCGTCGAATCAAGGGATACGGTGGCCACTCACATTCTGGATCTTGTACTTGTTCAACGCAGGTATCCGATCGATGATCATCCACGGCAGACTCCTCCCGAAATACACCACCTCATGCATCACGAAGCTCATGATGCCAGTGGCGAGCACGTCGTTGCCCATGAACGCATACCACGCCGCCCACAGCCGCTCGAAGTAGTTGAGCTGGACGTTGTACTTTGATATTGTGTCGAACTCATGCCAGTATGTATTCTGAGTGTGTGGCAACATTGCGTCGGCGAGGAAGGTGGTGGTGTTGGGGGGGCTGTATCTTTCATGTCAGCGACCAATATCTCCATGTTTACCGATCTCAGGGACGTACAAGAGATTCCCCATCCCCATTGCACCCATGGATATAGTGGTGGCGGCCATGATGTGAGCAGTCCAGGTGTATGTAATCCTTCCAAATGTATGCTTGACCAAGAGGAAGTTCGGATGTGAAGAACAGAAAGAAGTGTCAAAGGCGGTCAAAACATATTCATCATGGACCGGCGGCGAATAGCGTTGACGAGCTTAAAATCGTACGTTCAGGAACGAAAAAGAAGGGACTTTGCCGATCTGCATGACAGGGACAGGGACAAGGATCAGCCCATTTCGGGATATAAGACTGCCGGGAGCTGCCAAGACCGAAACAATACCTTACAATTCAACTTCACTTCACATTTAACAAACATCTGATGATGAATAAATAAGTACAACATCGCAGTCGTTAGAATCTATGCAACGAGTGTCTGTCTGTGTGTGTGTCTTGTGTTGCGCAGCAGTTACGCTGCCCCGTTCCATATCGTGCGCCCCGAATTCGCCATGCACTATACATAACCCACTCGCATCGTAAGTAACCCAGCGAGCAAGAATCATCCCGATCCCAACGCGCCTTCCCACTCCACTTGCCTCCACCTCCCTTCCACCCTCATCCTCCCGTCACACCCGTCACACCCCCTCCACCCGCACCTGCTGCACACCCTCTTCCACCCGCAGCACTACCGCGTCTTCTTGATCTCCGTCGCCCACCCCTCGATGCCCTCCCCTTTACTGCCAACCTTGATATCCAACCCCACCTCATCCATTCCCTTCGTCTCAAACATGAATGCATGGTTCGCCATCCCGCCCGCATTCGCTCGTTCAACAGGAAGTAGCTCGAGCATCGGAAGCAAGAAATCCGCAATCCGCTTCGCCTCTTCAGTCCCAAAGTGATACTTCTCCTTGAGCACGTCGGGGAGAGCCCAGTGCCGTAGGCGGTGGATGTTCCGGAGCTCGCCCTTGCGATTGAAGATTTCCTGGCTCCATTTGCCGGAGATGCAGAGGTTCTTGGGGAAAGTGCCGAGCAGCTCGATGATTTGCGCGATGTGGTCGTCGTCTTTGCCGTATTTCGTACCGGATTGCGGGTCGAAGAGGTAGTCGCCGGTGATGAGTTCGAAGGTCTGCTTGTCATCAGCCTCACCATTTCAGACTCATCGCCTTACACTAAAACATACCATAGCAGCCATGCTCCACACATCCGTGCTAGCACCCCACTTCGCGCCCAGAATCACCTCCGGCGAGCGGTACTGTCGTGTCTGAATGTCGTTTGTGAAATGATGGCCCACCCAACACGCGTTACCCAAATCCGCAATCTTCACCGATATCTGCTCGATACCATCGCCCTTCTCTATCTCTTTGGGCTGAACGTGCGTTGTCTTGCCGAGATCCATGTCTGAGACGTTGTTCGCGAGGATGTCTCTGTGTCTACACATCAGTCACAACGGCGTCTTGTAAGTAGTCAAACATCGGGATATCCACTTACGCAGTCTTCTCTCGCTCCTTTTGTGGCTCGACTTCCGTACCCTCACTATCTGGTGATCCTGGCTTGATGCCCAAACTCTCGAGCATCGACACCGGCTTAGCAGGCGGCGCCATGCTCGACCCCACACCACCACTCATCTCTGTACCGTCCTTGGAGGCGCTGGGTGACTCTCCGGTGATAGGCTTGCTCGTAGGTCTGCTGCTGTTCTCGCTGACAATCTTGTTCAAGCTCTGTGTGCTGCCAGGGAAATTGGTGAGGTCGGTCGCGGAAAAGGATGCGTTCAGTGGGCTGGGTAGAGGTTGGCTGCCGGTGATAAGAGTTCTCCTTCTTCTCCTGCCGTTGCGGTGGTCGTCTTTCTCCCGCTCCTCCTCTTTGACGTATGTTTTGACAATTTGCTCCACGTCGCCAATCTCAATGAGCACATTCTCTGGTTTCAGGTCCGTGTGTATGATGCCGCACTCTCGGTGGAGGTAGTCGAGTCCGAGTAGTACTTGCTTCGTAATTTGCTTCACCAAAGGCATTGGTATACCCCTGTGATGCCAACGCTTAATCAGACCCAGCAAATTCTCTCCCAGCACCTCAAACACCATGCAAACGTGCATCCCGTGAGGTCCCTTGTGGTTGAACGAGTCCAGCAGGCTGACCACGTGTCTCCTACCCGGATGGTCCTTGTTCGCCTCGACAACTTTATTCAGCAACTTGATCTCGTCAAGCGCCGTCTCCGTATAATGAGCAGCGGACCTCACAACCTTGAGCGCAACATGCTTGCCGGTGGTGTTGTCCTTGGACAGCCAGACGGTGGAGAAGTGGCCCCAGCCCAGCTTCCGCACGATGGTGTACTTGCCATCCTTGTACTGCTCGCCTACTTGCACAGGGTGATAGCCACCCTTGCAGTAGTCCTCCGAGTCCTCCTCGTCCGCCGTGTTTTCGGTGCCCTCTTCGCCAGAGGACTCTGATGCCGAGGGTGAGTCGTGGAGGTCGTGGCCGTATGCCGCCGCTTTCTGGTGGTTGAGGGGTGAGGGTTGGCTTTGCGCACTGCGTGGGAAGCGCGTCAGCAGGATTCGTGCCCAGCGCATGTTCGCACAGCAAATACAGATCGTTGGGGGGTGAGGAAGCGCTTGAAACAGAGCACACTAGTCGCGCTACGCATGTATGCTTTCACTCCACGTTCACTCACCTGTAGGGATTCCCGCCGGCAACCTGCTGCTGCTCAGTAGTGATGATGGGCTTCAGATCCTGCTTCCGGCGCTTTTTGCCATTGTTACTGCTGCTGCCATTACTCGACGCGGCGCTGGCTACTTGCTTGGCCTTGTTGATGGCCGCCTTCTTTATGGACTCGGAGCCATTCATGATGGTGGGTCGATGTGGTGAATGCGGCTTTTTACGATGAGATCGGAGGCGGAGCGCTCCGGCGGTTGCTTAGCGGAGCAGAGCGCATCGAGTAGGGTCTATGGCGGTGGGAGGGGTCCACGACGGCGGTGACGCTGCAGATATTGACAGTGATTAGCAGGAGTCCCAGCGCTGTGCTGTTAGGCGTGTGGCACCGGCTGGTGAGGCGATGGCTTGGTGATGGCGTCGTAGTGATGATGTTCAAAAGCTGGCTGGGCCGACGCTTTGACGATCGAGGGTTGCGTCTGAGCGGTGGGGTCTGCTCACAGAAACGCGACTTCGAATGAAACACCTCACGACCAGCAGCAATCACGTGGAGAGTGAAGTGAGGTCGGCGGAGAGCCACAACACCACATGACCCAGCGGGCAAACAATGGAAGATTGAGAAGCACAGCAACACGGTGAATCGTCGAGTCGATCGGCTGTAGATCATCGGCGTGCGCGACGTAGATGGCGTTCTACCTCCACCAGAACAGGCAAATGCCGTCGCTTTCCTGCTTGAAACATGTCGGCAGCAAGGCGGCGCACACGTGGATCTGTCATGCAGGTGTGTATCAGGCACAAAGAGCCTCGAGAGTCACGCAGTATGCAGGTACCCAGAGATGGCTACAAGGCTACGTCTTGTGTCCTGACTTAGAACATGCGATGCCGTTTCGATGCTGCTGATCAATGATACAAAGGCCTATCGCTAATGCCGGGGATGATATGCTACAATTCGTCACGCCTTCACTGCGGCTGTTGTACATGTCTTCCTCCCGATCCATCCAATCGGTGCGCTATAGCTCCTGACTTGGAGGCTTGGAGCTCCACCGGTCACGACCAAAGTGCTTGCGTGCTCCCACACCAGTCCAACGACCGTAGCACAGGTCACGACTCGTGTTCAAGGCCATAGGCTTCGGCCCTTCGACCCGGGGTGCTTCGTCTTTGATGCATCGTGCACCTGTGCGAGGCAACTTCGTCCTTGGGATATGCTTCATGCAAAAGATGCTCCATCCGTAAGATATTCCAATCGCCTTGCGGCGCCACCGTCTTTCATCGTGCTTCGATAGCAGCTTTCCACTTATCAGTGTCTTGCCTGCGCAAATAGTCAGTGCCGCTCTCAATCTCCCTTCCCTCTCGGCTGTGGACTCACGTATCAAAATGCAACAACTGCCCCAACACCGGCACAAGCCCCAACTGATGCTTCTTCTCCTTCTGCTCCAAAAACTGCAACAGCACATGCTTCAAATACACCGGGTCCACCCCACCCGCCGGCTGCGGCCCAGTGGGCGTCCCGTTCCTCGAGACCGGACTCATAACCCTACTAGAAGAATAATCAATCGACGATCGCGAAGACTGCACGCTACTGCCCTGCCGCGCCTTGAGCATAGCTTGCGCACTCCGCAGCTCCTCCGCCATCGCCTTACCCGACTTCTGGAGCTTCTCGAGCCGGGCCTCCAGGTCGGCGTGCTTGGTGCGAAGGTCGCCTTTCTCCTTCTCGCAGTGCCGTTCGTTTTCATCCAGCGTGTCGCGCAGCTGTGCCATCGCTGTGCGAACCTCCACCAGTTCTTCCTGGTCTTGCGCAGAGATCTTCTTGTAGTCTCCTTCCCGCGACTGGTGTTCGCGCTCCCTCCTCTCCGCCTCCGCCCGCGCCTGCGTGGCTTTCGTGACTCCGGACTCAGCATCCCGCAGCTTCGTCTTCAACTCCTCAATCTCCCTCGCCTTCCTACGGCCAGCGGTACTCGCATCATCCTCCGCGCGATCGCGTTCCTCCACCGCCACATCCAACCTCTGCTGGATTGCTCTCACCCTCGCCTCCGCCCTGCTCTCCGCGTCTGCCACCAGTCTACGCATCTTCTGGCCTTCCATAGCTCGCTCTGACAAGAGACGCTGCGTATCCGCCAACTCTTCTTCCAGCCCTTGATTCTGCTCAGTCCGCTCTTTCAACTGCGTCAACAGTTCGCGTTTTTCATCTTCTGAACTGTGCATCCGACTCTGCGCGTTCTCGAACATTTCGGATTTCACCTGCAACTCCTCTCGCACTGTGCGGGCCTCGTCGCGCGATTTGTTGACTTGGACTTCCAGTTGGTCCAGACTGGCTTTTGTAGTCTTGAGCTCATCCTGCACCTTCTTCAGCTCCGCCTGGACTCGATCTCGTGCTTCCACCGCATCATCCCGAGTACGTTCATTAGCTTCCAAATCCTTACTTGTGCGGTTGCAAGTATCTTCGAGAGCAGTGGCTCGTTCGTCGCTCGTCTTCGCTCTCTCCCTTAGCCCTTCGAGCTCCTTGTCCTGGTTCTGGGCTCGTGCCTTGTACTCCGCGATCTCGCTTCGCAAATCTCTCTCCCGTCCCTCCAACCTCTTCACCTGCTCGCCCTTCTTCTCCACCTCCACCTTCAGCGTTTTCAACTCCTCACTCTCAAGCCTCAACTTCTTCAACTCCGGCTGCATCTTGCTGATATGCTCCTTCAAATCCGCGTTGTCCTTTAACCTCGTCTGAGCCAGCGTCTGCGAGGCCGCAAGATCCGTCTCCAAAGATGCGATGCGTGCATTCGCAGCCGACAGATCCGCCTCTAAAACCGCCGAGCGTGCCCTCGAAGCCTCCAATTCCGTCTCCAGCTCCAGCACGCGCGCCTTCGACGCATTATGTTCGCCGTTCAATGACTGGTATTTCACATCAAGTTCGTCACGTCTTGTATCTAGTTCCACGCTGTTAGCATCGTGCTGTGCTTTCAACTCCTCAATCTGCTTCTCACAAGCCTCCTTGCTAGCCAGCAGCGCTTGGTACGCCTCACGCGACTTATTTGTCAACTCCTGCCACGCCTGCACATCAGCCTCCTTGATTGCGCTCGCCTCAGCAGTGGTCTTTGAGTGTGTCGTCCTGACTTCCTCGAGCTCTTGCTCGATCGTCTCTTTCTGCTTCTGAGCCTCGTGCAACTGCTCCGATCGCAAGTCATCCGTGACTTTTCGTTCCTTGAGCTCCTGCACCAGCGTCCTGTTCTCCTCCTCACACTCCTCAAGGTTCTGCTGCAATTGATCCCTCTCCTCGGTGCGTTCTTTGAGGGCATGCTTCGCATCCGTGCTCTCGCTTCCGGTCTCCAACAAGCTTTCCCTAAGCGTCTCCATCTCCTCTTTCAAATCCAAGATCTCCTCCTCCAGTGCACCTTGACTCGTCAGCCGGCCCTCAGGAGTCTCAATCGCAGCTTCATGCCCTTCAATCCTGCCCTGCAACACCTCAATCTCCGCATCCTTCTCCTTGATGGTAGACTCGTGCTGGCTGATCGTCTTCACGTGCGCATCATTCTTTGCTTGCACCATTTCGATGAGGTCGTCAGACATCCTATCCTCTGATGACTGCTCACCCTGCTGCCCACGCTCCATATTCCTCAGAGCCTGGAAGAAGCCCGCTTCGCCCGACAGAACACTGCTAATGATCTGCTTAGCCTTGTCCTCATCCTGGGCGAGCGCTGCCATGGAAGGCGGCAGCTCAAGCGGTCCCTTGGCATTGGCGCGGTTAACGAGGGCCAATGCAAGAGGGTCAACTGTTTCGCTGGCGTTGGCATTTGTTGTCAGGCCCGTGACAGTCCCTTCGGACGAAGCTGCAGATTCGGCGGAAGGCTCCTTCTTCTTCGCCTTGGACTTCTTCTTCTTGTTGTTGTTCTTCTTTTTAGTCTCAACGTTGGCCATTGGATCTCCTACATCTGCAGAGGAAGCTGGCGTGCTGATCTCAGTAGGCTGAGTGGAAACCTCGGTCTGCTCCGTTGCCTCAGAACTGTTTCTCGAACGTGGAGCTGGCGTACTGTCTTCAGTAGGCGGCTCGAGCGAAGACGTCAACGTCGCGCGGGCCTGCTCCCTCGCGGCTGGAGTGCAGCGACTGCAGTCGATAATCATCTTGTACGCCTGATCACGCTCTTTGGTCGCATTCTTCAGTTGCGCCCGGAAACTTGCCACTGCAGCTTCGTGACCCTTCTTGCTTTCGGCGTGTCGGTTGGCTGTATCGCGCTCCTGCTCGGCCACTTCAAGCTTCTTCTTCCAACTCGCGTCGGCATCCCCATACTTCTTCTTCCACGTCGCGGCCACCTCATCGTGCTTCTTCTTCCAACTCGTAGCCGCCTCTTCCTCGCCCCGCAATCGTGTTATGATGGCGCCTCTGTTGTTCGCTTCGGACGTCAATGTGTTGACTTCGAGTTCGAGGTCCTTGTTTCTGCCCTCCGCAATCTGTTTCGCCTGTACAGCCTGCGCGACCTCCCCTTTCAATGTGGCGACGATGTTCTGATTGATCTTCTTCATGTGCTCCTCGCGCTGGACGTATTTGCCGTTTTTCACGTTGTCCTCGTGCTCTGCTTTGAGTTTCCTGAGGTTCTCTTCAGCTGTCGCCGCCTTCTCTTCAGCTGCCGCTCGATTCTCTTCAGATACTGTTGCCTTCACCGTCAGCTCCCTATTCTTCGCTTCGAGGTTGGCTTTGTAACCTTTGAGTTGTCCCTGGAGCTCCATGATCCGAGCTTCGCTCTGAACGAGAGAGGCAGAAGCTGTCTCCCCATCCTCTTGATCCTGGCTGCGTGCTGATGTGGCCGAGTCGAGCCGCTGCTGTAGCCCGTCGATCAGGCGGTCCTTGACGCTGACTTTGTTCTCCATGGCGTTAAGATCGAGACGTCGGGCCTCGAGTGTTGTGCTCGTCACTTCGAGGTCGCTACGTAGGGTAGCAATCTCGGTGGATAATTCATTGATGTAGTCAGTCTGTTTCTCAATTTCTGCCTGATGTTGCAAGGCCTCCTCCTCGAGGCGGGGCAACTCGGAGTCGTAAGAGAAGAAAGTGTCATCTTCGGCGTTCTCAGATGCAGCTGCCGGTGTCTCCTTGCTTGCACCTTCTGCTTTCCCAGCGGTCTCTATGGCAGTCGCAGCTGCTTCCCGCTGTTCACGCAGGCCTGCAGCCTCATCAAAGGCTACTTTGGCTTTCTTTTCCGCCTCGTCAAGCTTGACTTTCAAGTCATCTCGCTCTTTAACCACATCTCGATTCTCCGCGCTCAGCCGCTTCAACTCTTGCATAACCATCTCACTTTGCACACTCCGCTGATTGAGAAACTCAACGAACGCGCTCGGATCTATGATGGACGTGAGAGGAGTATGCTCGCGGAGAGTCGCCTCAAAGGGCTCAATGGCGGAGACACGTGCATGTGCAGTCCGATAGTTGCGCAACAGATCTGTAGATAGCATGTTCTGTGAGTAAAACAAAAGGTGCCAATCTCGGTGGAGAGGACACGATGTCAGCATACCTTGGTATTTGGTCGTGAGGCTCTCCAGCTTGGCCAGCTTCTTGCGCACGTCTTCCGGTAGATCCTGATCGTCAGCTGCCTTCTCCTTGCCTTTGCCCGTGTCTGCTGCTGGACTCGAGTCTTGCTCAACAGCCTTCGCCTCATCCATCTTCTCCCCCACCTTCTCCTCCAATATGGGACCACCCGAGCCCTCCCTAACCGGCATCGGCGTTGCTACCCTTGAGATGTCGGATGCATCGTCCCCAATCACAAAGTCCTCCGGGTCAGGACCCTTGGACGGCGTATCGTATTCCCCATCCGGAGCGCGTCGCTGACTTCCAGTTCTCTTACTGGGCGAGTCTGTCCGGGCACTGCTCCGCCGCGAGTTGCCCGGCGCATTGCTTGGTGTTCTCCTCCCCGCTGGCGAAGACTTGCTGGTAGTCTGTGCCTGCTTGGCCTGCTCTTCCGCGATCTTGCTATCGAGAAACGAATCGAGATTAAAACCTTTCAATCGCTGTAGGAGTGACGTTCGTTAGTCGTGTGATGCACTTCCATGGTATGCTGTGTTTCCCTACCTGAAACATGGTTGCACCCTATACGTGTACACCGTCATTGTCGTGATACCATCCACTCATCGATATATTACACAAGTACTAAAAAGCAGTCTTCCGCCGTCCATATGTACTCAAGCATAACACGTCGGAGTCGCAAGACACGCCTTCTCCATTTGGAAGGAGGTCTAGCCCATATCGACGTCGGCTGACTCGGGTGTCCGATCGGCTTCTAGAACAATTTTCTTCGGCCTTGTCGAATCTACATCGACGCTGTCGACCATAATGCCGTCAGAGCTGGAAGATGTGAGATCAACACTTTCTCCAATACCAGATGGAATGTCCTACTAACATCGATCGATTCATTCTTAGCTCGTTGAATTTCTTCATCACGGAAACACCCAAGTCCGTCAGATCGGTAAGCCATACCATGGAAATTCCTTGGAAACACCAACGAATACATATATCTACATGCATCGCACAAGGCTGACAGTGACACAACAGCCGTGCAAGAACTGGTGCCCTACTCGACCGCCCAACCAGCAATCTTCAAACGCCACCAGCTCGAACCGGTCAAAGACCTCAAGCTGTTGATCCGAGACTACGCCCCCATCGCCGAAAACGTCCTGACAATCCTCGTCAACATCTCCGAAGATGCCGAAGTCCTCGAGAAGCTCGTCAGCGACGACGAGTTCCTCGAGTCATTACTTAGGAGGGTGACAGTATGTCAGTGACCATCCACCTTAACCTACCTCCTCGCCACCGTAAACTCCCGTACGATTCAGCTGATACTGTACTACCACAGGATGCCAAAGACCCCAACGCAGATCTCCACTGCATGCTCCTAGCCAACCTGTCAAAGTCATCCTCCATCACAAAACTCCTAACCCTTAAACGGGAGGTCCCTAAGCCATTATCAACCTCCCCTCTCGCGATCGACCAGTTGTTAGACTGCTTCGTCAAGGACAGCTACAACAAAGACGCCACCTTCGACTACCTCTCCTACCTCCTCGCCGATTTGGCCAAACACGAAGAAGGACGGCAGTATCTCCTTGCTCCTCGCAAAGAGGACCAAAGCATCGTCCCCCTAACGAAGATCATCGTTTTCACCGAACACGGCTCCGCCATCCGCCGGCGCGGCGTAGCCAACACGATCAAAAACGTCTGCTTCTCCATCCCCGCGCACCCTGCCCTCCTCTCTGACTCCCCTGACGCTATCGGCTTACTCCCCTACATCATCCTCCCCCTTATGGGCTCCGAAGAGTACTCCGACGAAGACACCGAAGGCATGCTCGATGAATGCCAACTCCTACCTCCAGATAAGGCACGAGATAATCAGCCCGACATTCTAATCACGCATCTGGAATCGCTGCTGCTGTTGACGACGGAGAAGGAGAGTAGAGAGAGGTTGAGGGGGGTGAAGGTGTATCCGATTGTGCGGGAGCTGCATTTGCATGTTGAGGATGAGGGGGTGAGGGAGGGGTGTGATCGGTTGGTGCAGGTGTTGATGAGGGATGAGGAGGGAGAGGGA
>JAABUL010000545.1_pt1 | contig 80012 bp, 75 predicted proteins | sample 5559151 | NCBI WGS metagenome assembly JAABUL01 (sample SAMN10711876, study PRJNA513368) | rock metagenome | isolation source: Antarctica rocks | place: Antarctica: Victoria Land, Pudding Butte sud
CCCTTGGGACGCCCCTCTCGGCGGTTGGTGTCGTAACCAATGCCTTCGGGAGGGGCGGCCTTTTTATGCGCTCAGGGGTTCAATTTCCAAATGCCGCTGGGGGTTCAAATCTCAAATGCCGTTTCCAGGCACGCCCTTCTCCATCAGCCGGGTCGCGTGCGTGTGCCGCAGGTCGTACAGGTTGACGTGAGCAATGCCCGCCGCCTTAGCGATGGGAGCGAGCCACCTGCCCGAGACGTTGCGATGATCCTGCGGTCGACCGTTGACGGTGCCGAAGACGAGTGCCTCGGCATGAGCATCGCCCCGGCGAGCTTGGAGCGGAGCGAGCGCCCGAGGGTTCACCGGGATCGTTCGCCGGGCCGTCTTGGTCTTCATGACCTTGCGAGCGATAGGCGCATCGAGCTTGGGTGCGCCGATGCTCGCTTCGAGCCTCACCGTCGACTTGGCGAAGTTGAGATCGGACCAGCGGAGCGCGAGAACCTCGCTCGGCCGCGCACCCGTGTCGAGTATGAGCGCGATATAATCCCCGCCGAGCATTTCGGCGCACCGCTCGCGCAACGCCAGTTCTTGGGCCGGCGAAAGTGCAATGCGCGCCGTGCCGAGCTTGGACTCGTCTCGGATCGGTTGCGCCAGGGTCACCGGATTCACGGCGCAGTGCCCTTGCCCGAGGGCGAAGGCAAAGACTTGGTTCGTCGTCGTGCGGAGCTTCCGAAGCGACGAGGCCGCGAGCTTCGTCCCGGCGAGCATGGCGTCGATGTCCCGAGGCTTCACCTCGGAGATGAGCTTCGAGCCCAATACGTCGATGACGTACAGACGGATCAAGCCTTCGTAGCCCTTGTAAAGGGACGTGCTGAGCGTACCGCGAGCATTTTCGGCGAGCTTGCGACCGAGCCAATCCTCGGCGACGCTCGCGACGGTCGTCCCCTTGGAGGTGACCCCTTCTCGCGAGACGAGCCACTTCTCGGCGTCGCCCTTGCGCTCGAAGCTCTGCATCTCGGTCGTCCCGCTGACGATTCGGGACGCTTTCCAAGGCCTCGGCTGGCCTTTAAGGTGCCCAATCGTGCCTGTACCGGGACTGCGTCTGGGCATGCCGAAGGCTCCTGTCTTTTCAGCGAACGTACCGGGAACGTACCGTCTTGGCGAACGTACCTGGCCTCGTCCTCTGCCTTCGACCGGAAACCATTGCTATTACTGGGTTTTCTGGAGCCCTCGCCGGGGATTGAACCCGGGGCCTCGTCATTACCAATGACGTGCTCTACCGCTGAGCTACAAGGGCGCGCGGGCGCTTCGTTCGCGTTGCCGAAACGGCCGCCCTTCGCCGCGTCGGGAGCGCCGTCGGCTATACTCGGCGCGTGACCAAAGACGGTGTACGGCGCTATCTCAACAAGACGGTAACGGTCCGGCTCGCCCCCGACGACGAGCTCGGCGCGGTGACGATCACGGGCCTGCTGACGCGCGACGTCCTGTCACGGCAGTTTACGATCGTCGGCCGCCGCGACGCGCGCCCCCAACGAAACGCGGAACTTCACGTTTTGGCCCGCGGACGTCGCCTCGATCGACGAGCGGCGCTAAGCCCCGGCTTCGCCCGTTGCGCGCTTGCGGGCGAACTCCGTGCTCGTGCCCGGATTCGCGCCGCCGTCGCCGGACGTGTACGCATAGAGCGCTTTCGTATAGATCTGATTGCGCTCGGCCTTCGTGAGATCGGCCCACGGCCGATCGAGGCTCTTCTTCGGGGGATGGATCTTCTTCTTGGCTGCCATGCGGCGGTCTCCAACGGCTCACGCCGCAACAATGATCTCGAGCCGAGCGGGCGGCGGGAATCGAACCCGCGACTCTTGCTTGGAAGGCAAGGGCATTACCATTATGCAACGCCCGCGCTCGCTTGGTGGGCAGGGAGGGATTCGAACCCCCGTACTGCGGTGCAGAACAGATTTACAGTCTGTCGCCTTTAACCACTCGGCCACCTACCCACGGTCCCGACCACTCAGGATACTGCGTACGTGCGTGCGCTCCTGTCCCTCGCGAGGACGGGCGCAGCCGACGGTCGGAATCGAACCGACGACCAACAGTTTACAAAACTGCCGCTCTACCAACTGAGCTACATCGGCGCCCGCCGCGGCCTTTCGGCACGCGCGGCGGGCGTTCCGCGTCAGGGCAGATCGATCTCCGCGAGATTCTTCTCGATCTTGCGCTTCACACGCTGCAGCGCGTTGTCGATCGACTTCACGTGGCGGCTCAAATCGCGCGCCATTTCCTGATAGCTCTTGCCTTCGAGATAGGACAGCAAGACCTGCGATTCGAGGTCGGAGAGGTTTTCTTGGATCCGCTCCTTGATCTCCTCGGAGACCTCCTGATTGATCACGAGCTCTTCGGGGTCGCTCATCTTCTGCGACGCCATGACATCGAGCAACGTGCGCTCGCTATCTTCGTCGTAGATCGGCTTGTTGAGCGAGATGTACTGATTGAGCGGGATGTGCTTCTGACGGGTCGCCGTCTTGATCGCCGTGATGATCTGCCGCGTGATGCAGAGCTCGGCGAAGGCGCGGAAGCTCGAGAGCTTGTCGGCCTTAAAATCGCGCACTGCCTTGTAGAGCCCGATCATCCCCTCTTGGATGATATCCTCGCGGTCCGCGCCGATCAGGAAGTAGCTCTTGGCCTTGATTCGGACGAAGTTCTTATATTTATTGAGTAAGAACTCCATCGCGAGATTATCGCCGCCCTTGGCCGCTGCTACGAGGTCCTCATCGGGCCGATCGTGGTAGTCGAGTCCATCGGGCGCGCTCTGCGCAAGCGCCATTCCAGTTCTCCCAAGTATTCGTGCGGCCGAAAACGCAGGCCGCGGCCCGTCGAGCCGGCCGCATCTGCCCAAGTATAGGAGGGTCCTGCAAGACCGTCAAGGGAAATGCCCCGTTTGCGCCGCGCGGAACGCGTCGAGCGGGACGGCCACGATTCGGCCCGTGCCACTGCCGATAACGAGCGTGCGGCCCGCGATGACGGGCGAGCCGACGGCGAACCGCGTCCCCGCGGCGACGTGGCCGGCGACCGTCCCGTCCCGCTCGCGAAGCGCCCAGAGCGTGCCGCGCGCGTCGCCGAAGTACACGAGCCCGCCGCGCGCGACGAGACCGCCCTTGACCGTGCCCCCGACCCGTCGCCGCCAGAGCAGCGCACCGGTCCGCGTGTCGAAGGCGTGCGCATACGGCGCGAACGTGCTGCCGACGAAGAGCCGGCCGCCATCCACGAGCGGGATGGCCGCCTCGTTCCGATCGGGGACGATGCCGTCCTCGAGATGGGCGTCCCAGCGCGGTTCGCCCGTTCGCGCGCTCAGCGCGTACACGCGCTCCTCGTCACGGTCGCCGACCTGGACGAACTGCTCGGGCACGATCCGCGCGAGATAATCGCCGTAGAGCCGCCGGCCGTCGTACGCGAGCGGACAATCGCCGATGCCGGAGGAGCCGAGCGCCATCGCGTGGCGCCAGAGCACGGTGCCGTCGCTCGCACGGATCGCGAAGACGCCGCCTTGATCCTGACCCGCCCCGACGTAGACGTTGGGCCCGATCGGCAACGCTGCCGACATCGAGGCGATCGAACCGACCGGCCGGACGTAGCGCCGCGCGCCGGTTCGCGGATCGAGGCCGACGATGTCGCCGTTGCCGTTGGGCTGCACGAGCACGCCGCCGACGACGGCGGGCGTGGGCATGCCGGAGCCCGCGAGCTTGAACGCCCAGCGCCGCCGGCCGGTCGCGGCGTCGAGGGCGACGAGCGCGTTCGCGCTGCCGCCGACGTGGAGCACCTCCTCGCCGCGCATGCGGTTGCTCGCATCGCCGACGCCGACGACGACGGTTCCGCCGTACACGAGCGGCTGCGCCATGACGGCCGCGCGAAAGCGCACGGACCAGCGCAGGCGGCCGGTACGCGCGTCGAGGGCGACGACGCGCCCGGCGTTGTTGCCGAGGTAGACGACGCCGCCCGAGATCGCCGGGCTCGCCGAAATCTGCGCGCCCGTCTCGAACGTCCACCGGGCGCGGAGCGACCCGGCAACGACCGCGTTATTGCTGCCGGAGCCCCGAAACTGAAGCCACGGCGTCTGCGAGGCCGCCGCTCCGAGCGGTGCTCCGGCCGTCACCAGCACGATGGCGATCGCGGCGCCGCGTCGAGCGGACGAGCTCGGCTCGCGGGTCGTCACCCTGCTCCCATTGCATCTCCGCCCGCGATACTCCGCGCCGCTGGGCGCGCAGCCCCAGCGCGAGATAGTCCGTGACCCCGCATACGTCGATGATGCGCGCGACGAGCGAGCCCGCGCGGGCGAGGACGACCAGCCGCGCCGCGCGGCGCTTGCGCGCCGTGACGATGCGTCCGAGGCCGCGCGCGCTCAGGTACGAGCACGCGCACAGGTCGAGCTCGAGCTCGACGTCCGCCGCGACGCGCGCGAGTGCTCGGCCGAAGCCGAACTCGGTCGCGCAGTCGATCGCCCCGGAGACCACGAGCCGCACGCTCATGTGCCGATCGTCGGCAGCGACTCCGGCCGAGAGCTCGACGTCGAAGGGGCAAGGAACGTTCTGCATGACCGTATCCTGTCGCGGCTCGCTGAGAGCACGATGGGAGCCGGCACGGCTAGCTGAGAGCACGATGGGAGCCGGCACGGCTCGCGCGATCCTCAAGCTTCTCTCAGCGGAGTGGAGTACCGTCAGCGCGCATCATGAACGTGAGCACCGACCGAAGCGAGCCGGCTATCCGCGTGGCAGTCGTCGACGACGAACGCGCGCTGCGCGAAATGCTGGCCCTCGGGTCGGCCGCGCGGGCTTCGACGTTCGCGTCGCGGCCGACGGCGCGGCGGGCATTACGCTCGTGCGCGAGTGGGAGCCGCAATGCATCGTCCTCGACGTCACGATGCCGAAGCTCGACGGGTTCGAGACGGTGCCGCTGCTGCGCCGCCTCACCGAGGCCCCGATCATCATGCTGACCGCGCGCACGGAGACGCGCGACCGAATCGCGGGCATCCAGGTCGGTGCCGACGACTATCTTACGACGCCCTTCGATCTCGCGGAGCTCGCCGTGCGCATTCACGCGGCCTTGCGGCGGCCGATGCTCGCCCGCGTCGAGCACCTGCGCCACGGGGAGCTCGCGATCGATCTCGCCGGCCGGACGGTCACACGCGGCACGCGCGCGATCGCGTTGTCGACGCGCGAGTTCGACCTGCTTGCCACGCTCGCGCGGCGGCCTGGCCGCGTTTACACGCGCGACGAGCTACTCGATCTCGTCTGGGGCAGCTCGAGCGACGTCTCGAGCAATGGCGTCGAGACGTACATCCACTATTTGCGCACGAAGATCGATGTCGGCGAACGCCACCGGATGATCCAGACGATCCGCGGGGTCGGCTACGTGCTGCGTACCGAAGCGGGACGTCGCTGCGCGTCCGGCTCACGTTCTCGTTCGCGATCGTCGTTGCGACCGTGCTCGCGCTCGTCTCGCTGCTCGCGAGTCGAGTCACCTTCGGGCTGCTCGCGCGCGCCGAGATCGACGCGCTCTCGGTCGCCGCCGCGCGCGCCGAGGCCGCCGCGAGCGTACCCGGCGCGAGCGCGTCGCGGGCCGCGGCGGCCCTCGCCGCGGCGAACGTCCGGGCGTCGTCGCCTTCTTCCCCCCTCGCGGCGCTCGCAACCCTCGGGCGGCGGTAGGCCGTTCGGCGGCGGGTCCTACGGCGGCGGCCCTCCGCCCGAGGGCGGGCCGCCCCCCGGAGCGTTCGGCTCGAGCGGGCGCTTCGAGCGCGCAGACGTCCTCGTGCGCGCGTTCGTGCTGCCGGCGCTCGGGGCCGGCTCGCGCGTTCTCGTCATCGCCGGCGAACGGCTCATCATCGAGCCCGACGCGCGGCAGACGGCGGGGCCACTGCGCACGACCGCGACGCTGCTCGCGATCGAGCTCGTGCTCGCGGGCGCCATCGCGTGGCTCGTGGCCTCGCGGCTCACGCTCCAGGCGATCCGCCCGCTCGCACTCGTGACGTCGGAGCTCCAGCGCTTCTCGCGCGGCGACCTGCACCCGCGTCCGATCGTCACGCGCGATCGAGCGGAGCTCGGCGAGCTCATTACGGCGTTCAACGGCGCGGCAGCACAGGTAGCGCGCGCCCTCGGCGAGCGCGAAACCGTCGAGGCGAATCTTCGCCGCTTCCTCGCCGATGCGGGCCACGAGCTACGCACGCCGCTGACCGTGACGAGCGGCTCCCTCGAGATCCTCCGGGGCGGCGGCGACGCCGATCGCGACACGCTCGAACGCGCGCTCGCGACCATCGACGAGCAGACCCGGCGGATGCGGTCGCTCGTCGAACGGCTGCTCGCCCTTGCCCGGCTCGAGCGCTCGAACCGGGTCGACGCGGTCCTCTTCGACGTCGAAACGGGAACGCGCGCCGCGATTGAAACCGTCGTCTCCGCGCGCGGCGGTGACGTCCGGTTCTCGACCGACGGCGGCGGGAACGTCTTCGCCGACCCGATCGAGTTCGCCGAAGCCGTCGGGAATCTCGTCGACAACGGCATCAAGTATGGCGCGGCGACCCAGGTGACCGTCGCCATCGCAAGGAGGGCGGCGATCTGGTCGTTCGGGTCACGGACGGCGGCCCCGGGATCGCGCAATCCGAACGCGAGCGCGTCTTCGAGCGCTTCTACCGGGGCGAGGCGCACGGCGAGATCGAGGGCTCGGGTCTCGGCCTCGCGATCGTCTCCCGCGCGATTGAGCGCTGCGGCGGCTCGGTCCGCCTCGAGAGCGCCGAGCCGGGCCAGACGACGTTCGCGCTGCGCTTGCCGCGAGCGGTCGCACGGCGGACGTCCGAGCCCGCGTCGCTGCGCGTCTAGCGCTCGCGGCGCTGGCGCCGCGCTTCGAAGAGGAGCACGCCAGCGGCGACCGAGGCGTTGAGCGAGCCGAGCGTCCCGAACATCGGAATGTGGACGAGGAAGTCGCACTCCTTGCGCACGACGGCCGAGATGCCGTCACCTTCGGCACCGATGACGATCGCGAGATCGCCGCGCAGATCGGCGTCGGCGTAGTCCTTGGCGTCGTCGCCGAGCGCGGCGCCGACCGTCCAGATGTTGGCCTTCTTGAGCGTTCGGAGCGCGCCCGCAACGTTGGGCACGCGGGCGATCGGCACGTGCGCCGTCGCGCCGGCGGACGCCTTGCGAACGGTCGCGGTCACGCCCGCAGCGCGGCGCTCCGGCAGCACGACCGCCGTCGCGCCCGCGCATTCCGCCGAGCGGACGATCGCGCCCGCGTTGTGCGGATCGGTAATGTGATCGAGCACGACGAAGAGTGCGCCGCCGGTGCGCGGCAGCCCGAGCGTCTCCTCGAGCGAGACGTACGGGAACGGCTCGCCGACCGCGACAACGCTCTGATGCGCCCGGAACGGAAACTGCGAGAACCACGACCGGCTCTGGAAGCGGACGGTGAGGCCCGCGGTCTTCGCGTCCTCGAGCAGTTTGCGCAGCGCCGGATCGCGCTTGCGCTCGTCGCCGACGAAGAGCTTGCGCAGCGGCTCGCCCGCGACGAGCGCCTCCTCGACCGCGTGGACACCGTACACGACGTCGTCGAGCTCGAGCGTTTCGTTGCGGCTCGGCGCCCGGCCCGAACCTAGCCGGCGACGGTCCACGTGGCGCCCTCCTTTGCGTCGCGTACCGTCACGCCCGCGGCAGCGAGCGCCGCGCGCAATGCGTCGGCGAGCGAGAAGTCCTTCGCCGCCTTCGCCGCCGCGCGCGCGGCGAGGAACCGCTCGACGAGCGCGTCCCCGTCGAGGTCGCACGAAAGTTCAGCACCGAAGCGTTGCGTCGCGGCGGCGCGCAGCGCTGCGAGCGCCGCCGCGGAATAGGCGTGTGTTGCAGGCGCACCCCCGGCCGGCAATGCCGCGGCGGTCGCTCCGGCCGCGTGCGCGGCGGCGGTGCGTTCGCTCGGGCCGATGCCGAGCAGCGTCATCGCTTCGTGGAGGAACGCGGCAACCGGACTCGCATCCGCGGTCGGGGCGAGCGCCGCCGCGGCGCCCGCGACATCGAAGAGCACTGACACCGCGCCCGCGGTATTGAGGTCGTCGTTCATCGCCGCCGCGAACCGCGTGCGATAGGCCGCGGCACGTGCGTTCGCGTCCGCACCGGCGCTCGCATCGTTCAGGACCGTACCATTCGCGCGCGCCGGGGCGGTGCGCAGGAGGTCGTAGGCCGCCTGCAACCGGCGCAGCCCCTTCGTCGCGCCGTCGATCGACGCTTCGGTGAAGTTCATCGGCTTGCGATAGCCGGTCTGCAAGAAGAGGATTCGGATCGCCTGCGGGTCGTGGCGTTCGAGCAGCGTCGCGAGCGGCTCGAAGTTGCCGAGCGACTTCGACATCTTCTTCCCGTCGAATTGCAGCAGGCCGCCGTGCACCCAGACGTTCGCCATCGGCGGCGGAACGAGCGATTCCGTCTGCGCGATCTCGTTCTCATGGTGCGGGAAGATCAGGTCGTAACCGCCACCGTGAATGTCGAAGGGCTCGCCGAGCAGCGCGTGCGACATGGCGGAGCACTCGATGTGCCAGCCCGGGCGGCCGTCGCCCCAGGGCGAGGGCCATGACGGCTCCCCCGGCTTCGCAAACTTCCAGAGCGCGAAGTCGAGCGGATCGCGCTTGTCCTCACCCGGCGCGATGCGCGCGCCGACGAGCAATTCGTCGACGCTGCGGCCCGAGAGCGCGCCGTAGCGTGGGAACGAGCGCACGGCGAAATAAACGCCGTCCGCGCCGGCGTAGGCGTTGTCGTGCGCGATGAGCTCTGCGATCATCGCGACGATCTCCGGCACGTAGCGCGTCGCGCGCGGTTCGTGATCGGGCTCGAGCACGTGCAGGCGCGCCATCGAGCGCTTGAAGCTCTGATGGAATCCCTCGACGATGTCGTACCACGGCGTGCCCGTCGCGGCGGCCGCCGCGATGCTGCGGTCGTCGATGTCCGTGACGTTCTGAACGTACTCGACGCGGTAGCCCGCGTGCACGAGCCAGCGCCGCAGGACGTCGAAGAACATGAACGAGCGCGCGTGGCCGAGGTGCGCCTCGGCCGACGGCGTCAGCCCGCAGACGTAGATCCGCACGATCTCCCCGAGCGGCGCGAACGGCTCGGTCGAGCGCGTGCGGGTGTTATAGAGCCGCAGCAACGTCGTCGATCGTCGGATCGTCGGGGTGCGGCGGGGCCGCCTGCGGTGCGCCGAGGGCCGCGAGCCGCGCTTCGAGCGCGGCGACGCGATCCGCGAGCGCCTGCACGGTGCGGCCCTGCGGATCGGGCATGTCGACGCGCGACGGCGAGCCCACGACGGGCTTGCCGTCCTGCAGAACGACACGGCCGGGAATGCCGACGACCGTCGCGCCCGCCGGAACGTCGCGCACGACGACCGAGCCTGCGCCGACCTTCGCACCGTCACCGACGTGGATCGCACCGAGGATCGAGGCGTTCGTGCCGACGACGACACCGTTGCCGAGCGTCGGATGGCGCTTGCCGCCGCCGAGGCTCGTCCCGCCGAGCGTCACGCCCTTGTAGAGCGTGACGTCATCGCCGATCTCGGCCGTCGCGCCGATGAGGACGCCCATGCCATGGTCGATGAAGAACCGCTTTCCGATCCTGGCCGCCGGGTGGATCTCGATCCCCGTGAGCGTCCGGACGACGTTGGAGAGGAACCGGGGCAGCAGCGGCACGCCGCGATTCCAAAGGTTGTGGATCGCCCGGTGCGCCGCGATCGCGTGGAAGCCGGGATACGAGAGGATGACGTCGAGCGGGCCCATGGCCGCCGGGTCGCGCTCGACCGGCACCTGCAGATCGCCGCGGATGTCGTCGAAGTAGCTCATGGCGCCGGCCGCGTCGCGGCAAGCGTCTCGAACGGCACGCCGCCCGGGCCGTATTCGATGGGCTTGAGCCCGCGACCGTGCAGGAGATGCGACGAGATCGCGCCGAGCCGCATCAGGATCCGGTCGTGGCCGAGCAACGGGAAGAGCAGCTCGAACGGCGGTCCGTCGGGGCGGCCCGTCAGGGCGACGCGCAGCGCCCACGCCGCATCGGCGGGCTCGAGCCCGAACTCGCTGCCGAGCACGGGCAGGTCGTGCGCGAGCGGCAGCCCGCGCAGCTCCTCGGCGGCGTCGACGTACTGGCCGACCGTATCGAGAAAGAAGATGACCTGGCGGGTGCGCAGGCGCTCGAGGTCGATCGCCGGGACGAGCGTCGCTTCGGCGCGTAGCGCCCGCACCTCGTCGAGCGCGTCGCCAACGGTCGCGAACGTGGCGCCGTACGCCTCGACGAACGTGGCGATCCAGCGCCGGGCGGGCCCGGGGGCGGGTGCTTCGAGCAGTCCCGCGGCCTGCATCGCGCGTTCGAGCGCATGCGCCGCGTGCGGCGCGGCGAGCGGCACGAGCAGTGGGTCCGGCACGACGTCGCTCACGTGCCGCGCCGGGCGAGCAACGCGACCGCGTACGCGGCGATGCCGGAGCCGTCACCCGTGTAGCCCATGCCTTCGCTCGTCTTCGCGGTAACGCTAACGGCATCGAGTTCGAGCCCGAGCGTCTCGGCGACACGCGCGCGCACGGCGGGCAGGTGCGGCGCGAGCCGCGGCCGCTGCACGACGACCGTCGCATCGACGTTGCCGAGGTCGTAGCCCGCCTCCCGGGCCATCGTCGCGCACGCCGCGAGCAGCCGCATCGAGTCGGCGCCCGCCCATTGCGGATCGCTGTCCGGGAAGTGGGTCCCGAGGTCCCCGAGCGCCGCAGCGCCGAGGATCGCGTCGCAGAGCGCGTGCGCCGCAACATCGGCGTCGGAGTGGCCGAGCGGGCCCGTCTCGTGCGGGATCGTCACGCCGCCGAGCACGAACGGCCGGCCCGCGACGAGCCGGTGGGCGTCGAACCCGTGGCCGATCCGGAACGGCGCGCTCACGCGGTCACCGGCGCTTCCCCGCGCTCGCGCAGGACGGCCTCGGCGAGCGCGCGATCGCTCGCGAGCGTCACCTTGAGGTTTTCGCCGCCCGAGGGAATCACGACTACCCGGCAGCCCGCACGCTCGAGGAGCGTCGCGTCATCGGTGACGGCCCAGCCCTCGCGGCGGGCGCGGACGTGCGCCGCGCGCAGGTCGGCGAGCGTGCCGAACTGCGGCGTCTGTGCGGCCCAGAGCTCGCTGCGGTCGAGGGTTCGCGCGACGGTCGCGCCGTCGCCCGCGACGACCTTGATCGTGTCGACCACGGGCGTCGCGAGCAGCGCACCGACGCCTGGCTCGACTGCCGCCATCCCGGCCCGCACGGCGTCGGCGAGGACGAGCGGCCGGGCGCCGTCGTGGATGAAGACCGCGTCGCATGCGCCCGACACGGCCGCGAGTGCGTGCTCGACGCTCGCCTGGCGCGATGCACCGCCCGCGACGACGCTCGCCCGCAGCCGCGGCGCGTGCTCGGCCGCGAGCGCGACGAGGTCGGCGATGCACTCCGGCTCCGTCGCGATGACGAGCTCCTCGAGTTCCCCCATCGCGCCGAACGTCCGGAGCGACCATGCGACGAGCGGCAACCCCGCGACGTCGACGAGCTGCTTCGGCCGCCCGAAGCGTACGCCGCGGCCCGCGGCGACGACGATCGCGGCGAATCTCATAGCGACGGGACGCCCTGGGGCCGCTTGACCTTCGCGAAGATCATCCGGCCGGCGACGGTCTGCAGCACGCTCGTGACCTGGACGTCGGTCTCCTCGCCCATGAGCCGGCGGCCGTTCTCGACGACGATCATCGTGCCGTCCTCGAGGTAGCCGACGCCCTGGTGCGCCTCCTTGCCATCGCGGACGATCGCCACGTGCAGCTGTTCGCCGGGCAGGACAACGGCACGGACGGCGCCGGCGAGCTCGTTGACGTTGAGAACCACGACCCCCTCGACCACCGCGACGCGGTTGAGGTTGTAGTCGTTGGTCACGAGCTTGCCGCCGCACTCGCGCGCGAGCCGGACGAGCTTCGCATCGACGCCGCCCGCGTCTTCGTAATCGCGCTCGTCGATGTCGAGCTCGATGACGTCGCGCAGCTTCGTGAGGACGTCGAGCCCGCGCCGCCCGCGGATGCGCTTGAGGGGATCCGCGGAGTCGGCGATCGCCTGCAGCTCGCGGAGGACGAAGCGCGGGACGACGAGCGGCGACTCGAGGAAGCCGCTCGCGACGATGTCGAGTACCCGGCCGTCGACGATGACCGACGTGTCGATGATCTTCGGCGAGGACGCTCCCGCCGGGGCGGGAGGGCCCTCGACGATGGCGGCGCGCGGGGCGCCGATGAAGCGCTGCGCGGCGCCGATCCGGACGCCGAGCAGCGCGAGGAACGCCGCGACCACGATGAACGCGGCATCGGCGACCGTCGCCCCGGGCGTCCCGAAGCCCGCGACGACGTCCAAAAGCACGCGCTGGATCAGGAACGCGACGACGAGCCCTGCGATGAGCCCGACGACGCCGCCGACGATCTCGGCGGGCGTCCGCCGCTCGATCGAGCGCGCGACCTCGTCGAGCTCGACTTCGAAGAGGCCCTGAACCCGCGGCGCGATCACGAGCCCCGTGACGGCGCCGACGATCGGCACGAGGATCGTGAGGACGAGGAGCCACGGCTCGCTCGCGACGTGCAGCGAGATCATGTGCGCGTACGCCTCGCGCCCGAGCAAGAAGCCCGCGATCGCGAAGACCACCATGAAGAGCGCGCGCAGGACGGTTCTCGGCATCGATCAGCCCGTGATGATGAAGGCCGCACAGACGTCGTTCGCGAGGAAGCGGCCCCGCCGGGTCAGCGCGACGCGACCGGCGGTCACCTCGAGCGTCTCCGTCGCGCGTAGCTCCGCGAGTACGGTCGCGTAGTGGGCGTGGAAGTCTACGCCGTAACGTTCCGCGAAAACGGCCACATCCACCCCCTCTGCCGTCCGCAGCGCGAGCATCGTCGCCTCACCGAGCGCCGCGTCGCCCGCGAGCCATTCGGCCTCGCCGGGCACGGCCGCGCCCGCTTCGAGCGCGGCGCAGTACGCGTCGAGCGAGCGCGTCGCCGTGCGCCGCTCGCCGTCGCGATACGACGCCGCCCCGACGCCGAGCCCGAGATAGTCGCCGTTGGCCCAGTAGTTCGCGTTGTGCCGGCTGCGCCGGCCGGGCCGCGCGAAGTTGCTGATCTCGTACTGCTCGAACCCCGCGGCCTCGAGCACCTCGATCGCGAGCGCGAAGAGGTCCGCCTCGAGATCGTTCGAGGCGAAGTCCTGCGGCCGGCGCGCGTACCAGTCGGCGTATGGCGTGCCGTCCTCGATCGTAAGGCCGTACGTCGAGACGTGATCGGGCCGCAGCGCGAGCGCGGCATCGAGCGACCGGCGCAGGCTCGCCTTCGTTTGGCCGGGCGTGCCGAAGATCAGATCGAGCGAGACGTCGGCGATCCCCGCCGCCCGCGCCGCGGCGACGGCGCCCGTGACGTCCTCCGGCACGTGGCGGCGGCCGAGCGTCGCGATCTCCTCCGGGACGAACGACTGCACGCCGAACGAGACGCGCGTGATGCCGGCCGCCGCGTAGGTCGCGAATCCGTCCGGCGACCACATCCCGGCGTCGGGATTGAGCTCGATCGTCGCCTCGGCGCCAGCCGGCAGCCCGAAGCGGTCGCGCAACCGCCGCACGAGCGCCGCGACCGTCTCGGGCGCATAGGCGTTGGGCGTGCCACCGCCGAGGAAGAGCGTCGTCGCGGCGAACGTCGGGGCGGCCTCGACCTGGCGCTCGAGCGCCGCGAGGTACCGTTCAGCGCTCGAGCGCCGCATCGGCCACTTCGCGAAGTCGCAGTACGGGCAGACGTAGGGACAGAACGGGAGATGGACGTACAGGCCGCCCGTGGCCGGGCGCGTGGGCTAGGCCTCGGAGGGCACGGGCGTCACGAGCTCGCCGATGCGGCCGACAACGTCCTCGCGAACCTCGGCAACCGCGGCGCGAATGGCGTTGCGCACCGCCTCGGCGTCGGCGCGGCCGTGCGCGACGATGCAGTTCCCACGTAGCCCGAGGAGCGGCGCGCCCCCGTACTCCTCGTAGCGAAGCTTCGCGCGGACGCGCTCGAGCGCCGGGCGGGCCAGGAGTGCGCCCAGCTTCACGCGCGGGCTGCCGCCGCGTAGCTCGCCCGTCGCGATCGCCGCGATGAGCGAGCCCGCGCCCTCGGAGAGCTTCAGCATGACGTTCCCGATGAAGCCGTCGGTGACGCAGACGTCGGCGTGATTGAAGTACACGTCGTTGCCCTCGACGTTGCCGACGAAGTTCACGGGCGCGCTCTCGAGCAGCCGCGCGGCCTCGATCGACTGCGTGTTGCCCTTCACGCGCTCCTCGCCGACCGAAACGATCGCGACGCGCGGGTTCTCGATGCCGAGGACGGCGCGCGCGTAGGCGCTGCCCATGACCGCGAACTGCGCGAGCCACTCGGGCCGGCAGTCAACGTTCGCGCCGCAGTCCAGCAGCACGACGGGGCCCGAGCGGCCCGGGAGGACGACGGCGATGGCCGGTCGCGCAACGCCGGCGATCGTGCGTAACCGCACGAGCGCGAGCGCCAGGAACGCGCCGCTGTTGCCGGCCGAGACGACGGCGTCGGCGCCGCCGTCGCGCACCAGATCAATCGCGACGCCGAGCGACGAGCCGGCGCTGGTCCGGACCGCCTGCGACGGGTTCGCGTCCATGGCAATGGCCGAGGGCGCGTGGACGATCTCCACGTCGGCCGCGCCGCCGCCGACCAGCGGCTGGAGCTTGGACCGGTCGCCCACGAGGATCATCCGGCCGAGCCGCTCGCGAGCCGCGAGCAACGTCCCCGCGACGATCTCGCCCGGAGCACGGTCGCCACCCATCGCGTCGATCGCAATCGTCGGTCGACGGTCGCGTAGCGCGCCCGACGCGGTGCCGTTTCGAATCGCCCGTTCTCCCATCATCGCCCGTCGAGCGGGCATCGAGCGATTGCTCGGCGCTCGCGGCGTTCCTCTTCCGTCCGGTTACGGACGGTAGGACGCGAGTTGCACGCGCTTTGGCCGCATGATACACTTCGGAGGTTGCGTTCGCCGTTGTTTCGGCGACGATGCTACTTCACGAACGGATAGGGACGGCGATGGCGAAACGGTGTGACGTGTGCGGCAAGGGGCCGATGGCGGGAAACAACGTCAGCCACGCCATGAATAAGACGCGGCGCCGCTGGCTGCCGAACCTCCAGCCGGTCCGGGTCGACGAGGCCGGGACGCACCGTACCGTCAAGGTCTGCACGCAGTGCCTGCGCTCGCGGCGCGTGAAGCGCGCGGGCTAGCGCTCCTCGTCCTGACGGCCTTCACCGCCGGCTGCGCGGCTTCGCCGCAGCGACGCGCGGAGGCGGCGGATCGGGCCTATAGGACAGATGCCTTCACGTGGTTGCTCGACCACGATCCCTCGGCGCTCGACGTTGTCGGCATCGACGCTGCCGTCGCGCGGCCGTTCGTCCACAGCAGGCGCGTCGCGCAGGCGTCCGGCACCCCCGAGGCCGCCTGCGCACGCGCGCGCCGTGACCACGCGCTCCTGCTCGCCTTCGCAGAGCCGGGCACACCCGCCCGCGACGCGTACGAAGACTGCGGCTATGCCATCGAGCGGGACGGCGTCGCGCTCGTCATCGCGCCGCGCTGACGCACCTCGGGCGGCACGTACGCGGCGCGATGATTCTGGGTGAACCACGGTAACCACTGCGTGGGCCGGACCGCCGAGAAGATCGGCTGGCCGTCGAAGGTGTGCAGGATCGGGCCGCACCATGCGATCGAGCCGTCGTGCTCGTAGACGCGCAAGAGCGAGCCCGGCTCGAGGCCGTAGCTGCGCGCGCGGATGTCGTCATCGAGCGTCCCGGCGTCTGCGATGAAGCCGAGCGTCTCGATGCGGGCCGTGGCGTACGCACCCGGCCGCTCGAGCCCGACGAGCGAGCCGCGCAGCGCCCGATCCTCGGGAAACGCGAAGGAGGCGCCGACGCCGATCGGCGGGATTCGTTCGAGCGTCTCGTCGACGCGCGCCGTACGGAAGTCGAACCGATTCTGCCGCTCCATGATCTCGACCGGGTTCAGCTGGAAAGCACGTCCGAGCCGGATCGCCGTCTCGACGTCGATGGAGCGGCTCCCCGCGAGCATGGCCGCGAGTGTCGGCGCGTCGGTCATGCCGATGTGCCGCGCGACATCCTGGACCAAGAGTCCGAGCGGGACGAGGTAATCGCGATCGAGCTCCGGCCCAGGATGGGCGACGGGAAGGCGCCGGTTCGGTTCGTCACTCATGCTCGGTTGTTATCGGCTCGTGGGCGCCGGGCCGCTAGCGGCGCGCGCGGTGATCGAAGCCGGCGATCGCGAGTGGCACACCCGCTCGCCGCAGGCCCGGTTCCGCGGTGAGCTTCCCGACGGCATGGAGCGGCCGACCGAAGCGCTGCTCGAAGCGCAGCGCGAGGTGCGCGAAGGCGCGCGGCGCGACGGCGACGAGCAGCTCGAAATCCTCGCCGCCGGCGAGGGCGTACGTCTCGGGGTCGTCCCCCGCCGCGGCGCCGACGATCCGGGCGCACGGCGCGACCGGGACGTCCGTGAGCTCGGCGCCGCAGCCGCTCGCGCGCATCATTCGCTCGAGATCGAGCGCGAGGCCGTCGGAGAGGTCCATCATCGCGCGCAGGTGCGTCGAGGCGGCGAGCCAGCGACCCTCGGCCACGCGCGGCTCGGGATACCCGAACGCCGCGCGCGCAGCGGCCGCAGTCGCGGCGTCGACCGCGAGGTCCGGCCGCTCGAGCAGCGCGAGCCCGGCCCGGCTCGCACCGAGCTCGCCCGTCACGGCGAGAACGTCGTGCGGCCGGCCGCCGTCGCGCCGCGCGAGCCGCGCCGGAGCCACCTCGCCGACGACCGTGATCGCGAGCGTGAGCACCGGGGCGCGCACGACGTCGCCGCCGGCGATCCGCACGCCATGCCGCGCCGAGAGCGCGGCCATCGCCTCGTAGACGGCGAGGACGATGGCGTCGTCCATCTCGGGCGCGAGCCCGAGGGCGACGGTGGCGAGGACGGGTCGCGCGCCCATCGCCGCCACGTCGGAGAGATTCGCGGCCATCGCGCGGTGGCCGATCGCCGCGGCGGCCATCGACGTCGAACGGAAATGCGTGCCGTCGACGAGTGCGTCGGTCGTGATCACCGAGAGGTGCGACCGTGAGGGCTGCCAGGCCGCCGCGTCGTCACCGATCCCGAGCGCGAGCCGCCGGCCGCCCCGGCCCGGCCGCTCAGCCTCGCAGATGCGGCGCAGCGCGGCGACGAGGTCGTCCTCGGTCAGAGCTGCGCGCCGATGCGGGCGTCGCCCGCGATCCGGCGGAGTTCTCCGATCTCGGCTTCGGGGTCCGCCGCGCTGAAGACGCTCGAACCCGCGACCACAATGTCGACGCCCGCCGCCACGACCTCGGCGACGTTCTTGCGGCCGATGCCGCCATCGATCTCGATCTGCGCCCGTGAGCCGTGCGCCTCGATGAGCGCGCGCACTTCGCGCACCTTCTTGATCGCCCCCGGGATGAACGCCTGACCGCCGAAGCCCGGGTTCACGCTCATCACGAGAACGCGATCGAGATCCTCGATGAGGTCTTCGAGCGCGCCGACCGGCGTCGCCGGATTGAGCGCGACGCCCGCCTTCATGCCGGCGGCCCGGATCTGGCCGACGACGCGGTGCGCGTGATACGTCGCCTCGTAGTGGAACGTCACGGCGTCGCAGCCGGCCTTCGCGAACTCCTCGATCCAGCGCTCGGGATCAACGATCATCAGGTGCGCGTCGAACGTGAGCTTCGTAAGCGGCCGCAGGTCTGCGATGATCTTCGGGCCCCAGGTGATGTTCGGCACGAACTGGCCGTCCATCACGTCGAGGTGCAGCTCGTCCGCGCCGCCGCGCTCGACGGCGGCGATCTGCTCGGCAATCTTCGAGAAGTCGGCGGCGAGCAGCGACGGCGAGACCTTCATCGAGTGGTTCCCTTCAGTGTATGCGGCGAGCGGCCGGCGGCCCGGCCGACCGGCGTCGGGACGACCGCGCGGGGCGGCAGGATCTGGCGCTCCTGAAGCGGCGGCTCGATTCCGAGCTTCGTCGAGTCGGCAAGCTCGCCGTCGACGAAGACGTCGAGCTCGGACGTACCGATTACCGTGAGGTTGAAATCCAGCCGCTGCTTGGGTTGCGCGTATGCGTTGTAGGCGTTCCACGTTCCCGTCTCGTCGCGGACCTGGACCCGGATCGTGCGCGAGGCGGTCGACGGCGTCGCCGATCCCGCGTCGAGCTGCGGAACGGTCACCGCCGCGTGCACCTCGCGTACGAGGTAGCCCGCCTCGCGCGGGCCTGCGCTGATCTGTAGCGAGACGCTCTCGCCCGGCGAGAGCTGGGCGCCCGGCCCGGGCTTCTGCCGCACGACGATGCCGCGCGGCGGGCCGTCGCGTCCGAACGGCGTCCAGACGATCTGGCCGAAGGCGATCCGCGCGGCCGCCGCCCGCGCGCGCGCGGTACCGACATCGCCCGAGACGAAGTTCGGCAACGTGACGGATTGCGGACCGCCGCGCGCGAGATCGATGTCGACGACCGTGCCCTCGCGTACCGGGGTGAGCGGCGTCGGACGCTGAGCAACGACGGCGTCGGGCGGGACGTCTTCGCTCGAGACGGTTCGCACCTTCCCGAGGGCCAGCTTGTAGCGCGAGAGCTCGAGCCCGACTTCCCGCCGCGACTGGTAGCGCAGATCGGGCATCGGCAGGATCGTAACGCCGGTCGAGACCACGACCGAGATCTGGCGGCCCTGGCGCACGAGCGTCCCGGAGCTGGGATCCTGGCGCATGACGGTGCCCTTGGGATACTGCTCGCTCGCGACGCGCGCGGCGACGCCGATTCGCAGCTTCGCGCGCGCGGCCGTGCCGTATGCGTCGCCGAGGGCCTCGCCGACGAGCGCCGGGGCGGCGAACGTCGCCGACGGCGGCGTGAGGAAGTCTTGGATCGAGCGCCCGAACCACACGCCGACGCCGACGAGGCTCGCAAGCGCGATCGCGAAGAACCAGTCCTGCCGTCCAATCCACGGCCTGCGCTCGACGCGGTCGCCCGATCCCTCGCCCGAGCTCGGCTCCGTTGCGCGGCGCGCCATCCCTTAGGTCAGCGCCTCGAGCGCGGCCGCGTCGAACTCGGCGTTGGAATAGACGCGCTGCACGTCCTCGTGCTCCTCGAGGGCGTCGAGCAGGTCGAGCGCGGCGCGCAGATCCTCGCCGCTCGGCGCGACCGAGGCCTTCGGCTCGACCCCGAGCACCATCGAGGTCACGCGCAGGCCGCCGCGGGCGAGCTCCTCGCGGGCGCTTGCGAGCAGCGCCGGCTCCGTCGAGATGATCGAACGGCCGTCGCCCGACCCGTCGTCGTAGCGCACGTCGATCACGCCATCCACGAGCGACCGCTCCACGAGCGCATCCTCGTCGAGGGCACCATGCTCGACCTCGATGAGGCCGCGCGGCTCGAACATCCAGCCGACGGAGCCCGTCTCGCCAAGCGCGCCGCCGTGGCGGCTCAGGAGATAGCGCAGCTCCGATGCCGTGCGGTTGCGATTATCGGTCGCCGCGTCGATCACGACGGCGATCCCAGCGGGCCCGTGCCCCTCGTACCGGATCTCCTCGATCTCTCGGGCGCCCTCGCCGCCACTCGCGCGTGCGATCGCACGCTTGATGTTTTCCTGGGGCACGTTATTCTCGCGCGCCTTCTCGACGGCCATCTTGAGGCGGTAATTGGCGTCGGGATCGGGCGAGCCGCCCTTGGCGGCGAGGATGATCTCCTTCGAGAGCTTGGTGAAGAGCGCGCCGCGCTGGGCGTCGACCTTGCCCTTCTTGAGCTTGATGTTGTGCCACTTCGAATGTCCCGACATCGCTACTTCCCGGGGTGCGGATTGATCCAGTTGCTGTGCTCGAGCCACGTGAGCATGCGCGCGCTCCAGGCATCGTACGTGATGTGCGAACCCGCGACCACCGGATACCAGAAGATGAACGCGGCGAGCGTCGCCGCGAGGAACACGCCGACGCCGATCCGGTTCCACGTCCAGCGCGTCGCCGCGGCGAGGTTTGGCCGGTAGCGCCAGATGCGCTGCAGCAGCACGGCATCGGCCATGAGGATGATCGCAAGGTTCGGCAGGAAGTGGTATTCGAACGAGATGCGCGGCGAGAGAATCCACGGCAGCCACTGCACGAAGTACGCCACGAAGAGCAGCGCGTACCCCTTATTGCGCTCGCGCCACGCGAGCCAGCCCATGAATGGCACCGAGACGACGCCGAGCCACCACGAAAGCGGGTTGGGGATCGCGATGACCTCCGCGACGCAGCACGCGCTGCCCGAGAGCGCGGCTGCGCCCGTTCGAAAGTCGTGATAGTAATACGAGATCGGAATCTCGAGGATCGGCCACTGCCACCAGCGCGACGAATACGGATGGGTCGCGTGCGCGACCGTCTGGTCGTGGTAGATGAACATCTGCTGCTGCAGCGAGACGACGTCCGTGAGGTTGTGACCGAGCCCGAAGAACGGGACGTACGCGATCAGGTAGATCGAGCCCGCGACGAAGAGCATGCCCGTCACGAGCACGTCGAACGAGAAGCCGAACGGATTGCCCCAGCCAGCCGGCAGCGGCCGCGCCGCGCCGCCGAAGACGCGCAGCGCCGGGCTCCACCAGCGCTGCGAGACCACCGCGAGCGCGACGAGCCACACGACGAAGAAGTCGAAGAGCCCGTTCCACTTTGAGGCGGCGAGGCAGCCGGCAGAGACCGCGAGCACCGCGAACCACAGGTTCGCGTCGCGCCGGCCGTCGATGCGCGCGCCGCCGGCGACGAGCGTGCCGTCGGGCGTGTACCTGGCGGTGCCCGCGGGTGTCTCGTACGCGAGCGAGCCATCCGCGCCGTAGGTCAGCTTCGCCGGCCCGTCGTCGAGCACGAGCCCGCCGCTCGCGACCGTCGTCGCGAGCCCGGCTGAGACGCGTTCGCGCTCCTTCTCGAACGGCACGTAGCCGCCGTCGGGTAGCAAGAGGGCGCCGCCGAGCGCGCGCGTCCCGTCGGCGTAGCTCGTCATCTCACGTGCGCGGCCGACACGGGGGAGGAAGAGCCGCACGGCAGCGTACGCGCCGCACCCAAGGTACAGGAAGAGCACGACGTGCGCCGCGATCGACTGGCCGGGCAGCGCGACCGCGTCGACCGCGGCGTCGATTGCGAGCGCGACGGCGATCGCGATCGCTTCGGTCGCGAACGTTCGGCGGTCGACGAGCGGCGCCACGCGAATCTGCGCCGCGATCCAGTAGCGATAGAACGCGTACAGCGTTGTGAGCGTGAAGAATGCGACCGTGATCTCGGGCGTCGCGATACGCGACTGCACGAAGTGGAAGCCGTCGAAGACGAGCAGCCCCGCGGCGACCGCGGCGAAGAGCGTCGAGCCGAGCAGCCGCTTCGCGAAGGCGTACATCACGACGACCATCAGCGATCCGACGACGAGATTCCCGAAGCGCCAGCCGTAGGCGGTGTCGCCGAGCCCGTGCAGACCGCCGAAGAGCATCATCGAGCCCGTGATCACGAGCTTCGTGAGCGGCGGATGCGTGAACTCGAAGATCTCGACGTGGCGCAGATACTCCTCGCCCGCGCGGGCGTAGTAGATCTCGTCGAAGATCTTCTCCGACGGCAGCCAGTACGAGACATAGTCCAGGAGGAACGAGCTGGCGCCGAATCCCGCCGCGAGCGCCCAGTCGAGGCGCGTCATCGCGGCGAGCCCCTGGTCCGGCGCGAACCAGGCGCGCACGCGCGCCGTCCCGCGTCCGAACGCCGCGAGCAGCGGCACGCCGCGCGCTGCGCCGCCGGTCGCGAGGACGGGCGCCGTCGCGTCGCTCCCGAGATAGGCGTAGCCGAGATAGAAGAACGTCGCGACGTTGGCGATCGCCGCCGGCCGGCTCAGCCACGGCAGGAGGTCGCTCGGGTCCGCGCCCACCGTGTGGTTGGTCATCACCGCGAGATAATCGAGCGAGTAGACGAGGTTCGCGAAAAGCGTGAGCGAGAGCAGGACGGCCGCGACGGCGTAGCGGCGACGGAACCAGAGCAGCGCGATCGCGAGCGTGTCAGCGTTGAAGTCATAGCGCTCGTGCATGCGCGTCGAGAGCACGAAATAGCCGAGCGAGAGGATCGCCGCGGCCTCGACGATCGCCGTGCCGTCGCGGCGCTGCGCGAAGCGCGTCGTCACGAGCAACACCGCCGCGGCGAGCAGCAGCACGCCCCACAGATACTGCGGCAGGCCGACGACGTGGCCCGCGATATGCCAATTCGGGAGCACGACGGTATCGCTCTGCCAAAAGTGTTGCGCGCCCGTCACGTAGAGGTTGAACGCGTTGACCGAGTTGTACGGATAGACGCCCGATGCGTACCGATAACGTGCGTAGAGCCACGCGAACTGACCCACGGGATCGAGGCCCGGATTGAAGGCGAGCGACGCGACATAGGCGAGCGCGAAGCCCGCGACGATGCCGAGCGCGGTCGCGCCGAGCCGGCGCACGCGTTCCGAGCGGAGGTCCGTCGTGAAGCAAAACGCGAGGAACAGCGGCGCGAGCACGAGCGCTGGCGGCTTGATGAGGATCGAGTACGCGAGCAGCACCCACGCCGCGACGATCTGCGCCCGTGACGACGGCACGGGCCGCAGCCCGGCGTTCGCCATGAGGATGAGGCCGCCGAGCGCGAACGCCGCGGCGACCGAGTCGACCTGGCCCCAATACGCCGAGATGAAGATCGCCGCAGGGTCGAACGCGAACGCGGCGGCCGTCGCATACGCCCATGGCAGCGCCACGCGCGCGCGCACGAATCCGAAGAGCAGCGAGGCGATGACGAGATCGCAGAGGATCGCCGGCAGCTTCACCATCGCCTTGAGGACGCCGTAGCCCGGGTCGTCATGAACGAACGCGCGATACGCATGGCCGATCGCCGCGAGAATAAAGAAATAGCCCGGCGGATAGTCCGCGAAGCCGGCCTTCGCGTAGAATTCGCGCATCGGATGGTCGGCGAGCGTGAGCGACCACGCCTCGAACGTGCCGACGTCGGCGCTGAAGCCGTTCGCGCCGATGAAGAGGAGCCGGACGATCAGCCCGGCGAGCAGGATCCCCGCGAGCCCCGCCCACGTCGGGATCGCGGCGAGTTCGCCGCGACCCTCCGCCGGCCGGGCGTCGGCGGCGCTACGCAACCCGACGGGCGCCGCTGGCGAGGAAGTCGCGGACCGTGCGATCGGCATCGAGCCGCTCGCGGTCGGCGATCGCCTCGGCGTCGTCGAGCGCACGATCGTGCGCGTCGTCGGCAGCATCCCGCGCACCGAGGCGATCGAGCGCGGCGATCGTCGCCGCGACGTCGGGCACCGGGCCGCCCGTGGCGTAGGCGCGCGCGACGACATCGCGATCGAGCGACGGCGGCCGGCCGAGCGCCCAGACGATCGGGAAGCTCCACTTCCGCCGCGCGATGTCCGCGCCGCTCGGCTTGCCCGTGATGTCAGCCGCACCCCACGTCCCGAGCACGTCGTCCCGGATCTGGAACGCCAGACCGTACGCGCGGCCGAGGGTCGCGTAGGCGGACGCCCGCGGCGCGCTGCAGCCCGCGGCGAGCGCGCCGAGCTGACAGGACGCGGCGAAGAGCGCGCCCGTCTTCCCGGCGATCATCTCGAGATACTGATCGAGCGTGACCGAGGCGCTCGTCTCGAAGCCGATGTCGAGTCCCTGGCCCTCGCACATGAGGAGATTCGCCTGGTGCAGGACGTGCAGCATCTCGACGACGCGGCCGGGCGGCGCGACCGCCTCCTCGTGCAGCAGGGTCAGGTAGCTGATCGCGCAGAGCGCGTCGCCCGCGTTGATGCCCTGCGCCGCACCGTACTTCTTCCAGATCGTCGTACGGCCGTGACGCGTCTCGTCGCCGTCCTCGATGTCGTCGTGGACGAGCGAGTAGTTGTGCAGGATCTCGATCGCGACGGCCGCATCGAGGGCGCAGTCGAGCTCGCCGCCCTCGGCGAGCGCGGTGCGCAAGAGGAGCTGCGGCCGGAGCCGCTTGCCGGAACGCGACGCGCCGGCGACGTCGTAGCCGAAGTGGTACCGGATCATCTCGTAGATGGGCGAGGCTCCGCGATGGCGCTCGAGCGTCTTGCTCAGGTGCGCCTCGATGACGCTAACCAGCTCGACGGCTCAAGGCCTCCATCTTCACCTCGACCTGGTCGACGAGCCAGCCCGGCGTGGACGCGCCCGACATCAGGCCCGCGATCCCGACGTTGTCGAACCACTGCGGCTCGAGCTCGTCCGGGCCCTCGACGTGGTACGAGCGCGCGCCGCGCATCGCCGCCAGATCGGCGAGATGCTTGGTGTTCGCGGAGGTCTTGCCGCCGACGACCACCATCACTTCGACCTGCCGCGCGAGATCCTCAGCCTCCGACTGCCGGTTATGCGTGTCGGTGCAGATCGTGTTGACCGCGCGGACCTCGTAGTACTTCGAGCTGAGCTTCTGCACGATCTCGGTGAAGCCGTGGCCCGACCACGTGGACTGCACGACGACGCCGACCTTGCTGCCGCGCGGGAGCGCGTCGACGTCGGCGACCGATTGGATGCACCAGGCGCCCGGGACGTGCGAGAGCGTGCCCTTGACCTCGGGATGGTTCGGATCGCCGACGACGACGATCTTGTAGCCGTCGGCACGGAGCTTTTCGGCCTGGACGTGGATCTTCGTGACCATCGGGCAGGTGGCATCGACGATCGTGAGGCCCTTGGCTTCGGCCTTCTCGAAGACGTCGACCGGGAGACCGTGCGCGCGGACGAAGAGCGTGCCGGAATCGACCTCGTCGATCGAGTGAGCGTTGTTGAGGCCCTTCTGCTCGAGCGACTCGACCATCTGTGGGTTATGGACGATGTGGCCGAGCGTCGTGACAGTGTTCTCACCGCGCGCGTACACCGTCTCCTCGGCCTTCTTGAGCGTGATCGCCACGCCGAAGCAAAAGCCTTGGGTCTTCGCCTTCTTGATGTGCACTACAGTCTCTCCCGCAGCCCGTAGATCCGTTCCATGAGCTCCGTGCTCCAGTTCGCCATCGCCTCGCGCCGCGCTTGCCGGGTGGTCTCGAATCGTAGCGGCTCGCCGAAGACGACGCTGATGCGCCCGAGGCGCGACGGGTGCGCCGTGCCGTCGATGTAGGCCGGCACGACGGGCGCCCCCGAGGACGCGGCGAGGAGCGCGACGCCGGCCTGCGGCGGCTTGCTCCGATCGGCGTTCCGGCCGCCCTCGGGAAAGATCCCGAGCACGTCACCCGCGCGCAGGACCGTCATGCCGGCCTTGATCGCCGCGACATCGCCACGGCTGCGATCGACCGGGAACGCCCCGAGCGCCGTGACGAGCGGCCCGAGGATCGGCATCTCGAAGAGCTGGCGCTTCGCCATGTAGACGACGGGCCGCGGCACGCACGAGCCCATCAGCGGCGGGTCGAGGTTCGAAGCGTGATTGCACGCGATGATCGCGGGGCCGGTCGCCGGAACGTTCTCGACGCCGAGCGCGCGCATCCGCCAGACGAGCCGCCCGACCATGTACGAGCCTTCCTTGCAGGCCGCGTACACGAGGGGATTCACGCGGCGCTGCCCGCGACGAGCCGGGTAATCCGCTCGACGACGGCCGTCGCGTCGATCGCGGTCGAGTCGATCGTGACGGCGCCCGCGGCGGGGCGCAGCGGCGAGGCGGCGCGCTCGGTGTCCAGGCGATCGCGCTCGACGATCTGCTCGCGCAGCGTGGCGACGTCGACGCTCACACCGCGCTCGGCGAGCTCGTCGCGGCGCCGTGCGACCCGCGCATCGACGGAGGCCGTCAGGAAGATCTTGTACGGCGCGTCGGGCAGGACGACCGTGCCGATGTCGCGGCCGGCCATGATGACGGGGCCTTCGGCTGCGATCGCCCGCTGCGCGGCGACCATCGCCTCGCGAATCGCGGGATGCGCGGCCACGAGCGAAACCGAGCGGCTGACATCGTTGCCCGCGAGCTCGTCGCCGAGCGGCTCCGCGCCCGCCCAGATCCGGAAGCCGCCGGCGGCACCGGGCTCGTGAGTCGCGCGGATCGGCCGTTCGCGCACGAGCGCGATGAGCGCCGGGCCGTCGCCCGGATCGACGCCGCCACGCAGCGCGAGCAACGTGACCGCCCGGTACATCGCCCCGGTATCGAGATAGAGCGCATCGAGGCGCCGCGCCAGGAGGCGCGCGACCGTCGTCTTCCCGCTCCCCGCGGGACCGTCGATCGCGACGTGCGCGAAACCGGTGACCACGGAGTCCGCTCGTTCGCCCACCGGAAGCCCGCCCCTGGGCGAGCCGAGGCGACCGAAGCTTCAGCCGAGCGCCTGCAATATCGGATCGAGAACGTCGCGAACGTATTCGAATGCTTCTCGGCTCGTCTTCGGAATCGGAAGATCGGCGGCGAGCGCCGGATAGCCGGCGCTCCAACTCGTCGGAGGCTGCGGCAGTCGTTTTGGAATCGCGTGCGAGGTTCGCGCCTTGAATACATCTCGAATCGTCGCCGCCAATTCCTCGGGTTCCGGCGCATCGCTCTGGAACAAGAGTGCGAGGTCGATGAGATCCTTGACGCGTGTCGATGGTCGCAGACGATCGGCCCGTATCCTCGCATATATGCGTGCAACTTCTCGGCGATATGCTGCGACACCGGTATCGCGTAGACCGTCGTTGGCCGGATGCCTGCGAACTCCAGGAGAGACGGCGCCGTTAGCGCTTGCGGGGTTCCGAGCCACGGGTCAGCGAATCCGACATCCAGATTCATCGGCTCGAAGAGTCGCCCAGTCGCGAACACGACGTCGAGTCGGAAGCGATACGCGTCGATATCGTCGATCGGCTTCGACATCTGCACGACGCGCATCGCGAAATAGTCGGCCATCTCGGCCGCAGCTGCGCGTTCGAGGACCTCTTGCATTCGGGCGAACCCAAGCTTCGCCGAGATGTCGACGTCGGCGGTAGCGCGCGAATGCTGCAACCGATACTCCAAAGCGACGCCGCCTTTGAGGAGCCAGACGTCGGGAGCCACATGAACGAGGCGAGCGAGGATACGATCGAACGCCACGAGCTTCCGGAGATCTTGATACGTTCGAGCTTCGGATACTCGAGATCGTAGATGCGAAGTGAGTGCCGCTTCGAAGGCCGCAAGGGTCTCATATCGACGGTCGCTCATGCCGGTAATCCGGCCTGGATCAACGCACGAACTCGGGTCGATACCGACTCCTTCGCGCGCTCGACTTGGTGCTGCGTCAGAAGCCCCCGTTCCAGACCGCTCCGAATCGCCATCTCGATTTGTTCGGGCGCCGTGTGCGTTCGAGCGGAGTCGATGATCGATCGCACCAGCGACGTTGCTTTGAAGCCGTCGAGTTGGACGAGTTCCTCGTTGTGGAATGGTCGCGTCGCCGTATGGACGACGACGTCCGATGCCGGACGATGTACGTAGCGTCGCGACCGCGGCATCGTGAAATGGAGAAACGACGGAGCGACGTCGCAGACACCATGCAGCGCCAGCGCCGATTCATGCGATACGACTGCGTCGGCGCCGAGCCTAGCGGAAGCGGTAACGAGCGCATCGTGCCGACCCAGCGGGAAGTGCGCTACGCGATAGACACCACGATCGAACCGCTCGATCGCTCCGGCCCGCAGATAGTACGCGAGCGCAGTAGCCCCGATCCCGATTTGACGTGCCGCAGATGCCGTAAAGACCCCGTTACGATCTGCCGCCAGCGCGAAGAGGTCGTTTTTTCTGCGAACGCGTTTTGCTCCGAGTGAAGGCTTTGTCATGCAGAAGTATCTTAACATGATAGTTTCTAATGACAAATAGGGCTGAGGTATCTCTATCGGTTTGTGACAGGCAGCCGTTGAGACAGAACGGTCACGTCATGGGAGCCCACGTGTGGCCGCCCGAAACAGAGCGGCACATGGCCAAGGCGCGCGCGGTCTTTTTCTGTTCGGCCTGTGGCCATGAGTCGATGCGCTGGCTCGGCCGTTGCCCGGCGTGCGAGGCGTGGAACACGTTCGCCGAAGCCCCGACCGCAATGCCCGCGGCCGGGGCTTCGGACCGCAAGCGCCGCCCGGCAGGCGCCGTCTCGGCGCCGGTGCGACTCGCGGACGTGCCGCTCGGGGCGGTTGCGCGGCTGTCGTCGGGGAGTCCGGAGTTCGACGCGCTGCTCGGCGGCGGCATCGTGCCCGGGAGCGTCGTGCTGCTCGGTGGGCCGCCCGGCGCGGGGAAGTCGACGCTCCTGCTGCAGCTCGCGGCCCGGCTTGCCGGAACGCCCGGGCCGCCGGTCGTGTACGTCTGCGGTGAAGAATCGGCAGCGCAGACGAAGCTGCGCGCCGCGCGGCTCGGCGCGGGCGACGAGCTGCTGCTCTTCGCCGAGACCGACCTCGCGGCGATCCTCGACGGCGTCGAGCCGTTGCGGCCCCGGCTGCTCGTGGTCGATTCCATTCAGACGATGGCGCTCGGCGAGGTCGAGTCGGGTGCGGGGAGCGTCGCGCAGGTGCGCGAGTGCGCGGCCGCCCTCGTCGCGTTCGCGAAGCGCACGGGCTGCGCGACGCTGCTCGTCGGGCACGTCACGAAGGACGGCGCGATCGCGGGGCCGCGGCTACTCGAGCATCTCGTCGATACGGTGCTGTACTTCGAGGGCGATGCGGGCGGCGAGTACCGCATCGTCCGGGCGCAGAAGAACCGCTTCGGCAGCGCGGACGAGATCTGCGTCTTCGCCATGGACGATCGCGGCCTGCATGAGGTCGCGAACCCGTCGCGGTTGTTTCTCGGCCGCGAGGGTGCGGTCGGTCGACCGAGCGGCGCGTGCGTCGTCGCGAGCATCGTCGGCTCGCGGCCCGTGCTCGTCGAGATCCAGGCGCTCGTCGGCGAGACGAACTACGGCACGCCGCAGCGCCTTGCGGCGAACGTCGATCGCGCGCGGCTCGCGATGATCATCGCGGTGCTCGAGCGGCGCGCCGGGATGGCGCTCGGCGGCCACGACGTCTATGCCTCGGTCGCAGGCGGCCTCAAGATCGCCGAGCCCGCCGCCGACCTCGGCATCGCCCTCGCGATCGCCTCGGCCTTCCGCAATCGGCCGCTCGCCGACGGCGTAGCAGCCTTCGGCGAGCTCGGCCTCTCCGGAGAGGTTCGGCCGGTCGCAGCCCGCGCGCGGCGGCTTGGCGAGGCGCGCCGGCTCGGGTTCGGGACGGTCGTCGCGCCGCGGCCGGGCCCCGCGGGTCGCGCGGCGGACGGGCCGGGCGTGCGCGCGGTCGAGGACGTCGCGGGCGCAATCGCGGCGGCGCTCGACTAGCGTGCGCGTCTACGAATGCGTGCCCAACGTCTCCGAGGGTCGCGATCCGGCGGTGCTCGACGCGTGCGCGGCGGCGCTCGAAGCGGCGGACGCCGAGGTCGCACACCGCACGAGCGATTCGGTTCATCACCGTAGCGTCTTTACATTCTTTGGGACGCGCGAGGTCGTGCTCGGCGCTGCGGTCGAGCTCGCGCGAGTGTGCTGCGACCGAATCGATTTGCGCGCGCATGCGGGCGTCCATCCGCGGATCGGAGCGCTCGACGTGCTGCCGTTCGTGCCGTTCGGCGACGCGACGCTCGAGGACGCGGCCGACGTGGCGCGCGAGGCCGCGCGACGGCTCTGGCTCGAGCTCGGCGTGCCGTGCTTCCTCTACGGCGCCGCCGCCGCGCGACCGGAGCACGCGTTGCTCGCTCACGCGCGGGGCCGCGGCTTCGAGGACCTCGCCACGCGGCCCGACGGCCCCGACGTCGGGACGATCCGCGCCCACGCGAGCGCGGGCGCGACGGCCGTCGGCGCGCGGCGCGTGCTCGCGGCGTTCAACGTCGTGCTCGCGACGAGCGACGTCGCGCTTGCGCGCCGCATCGCGCGGACGATCCGCGAACGCGACGGCGGCTTGCGCGGCGTGCGCGCCCTCGGCCTCGACCTCGGCGACGGCCGCGTGCAGGTCTCGTGCAATCTCACCGACGTCGCGGCGACGCCGCCCGATCGCATCGTCGCCGTCGTGGCGGCACTCGCCGCGCCGTTCGGCGTCGCGGTCGCCGGTACCGAGACGATCGGGCTGCTGCCGCGCGCGGCGCTCGCGGCCGTTGTCGCCCGAGGGCTCGGGATCGAGGCACTGCCTGGATGGGCAGAACCGATGGCATGAACGCGAACGTTACCGCCGACGCCGCCGTCACGATCGACCCCGCGACCGGCGACGAGATCGCGCGGTATCCGTATGCGGACGGCGCCGCGATCGAGCAGCACCTCGAGAGCACGGCCCGGGCAGCCGCCATGTGGCGCGGCATCCCCGTGAGCGAACGCGCGTCGATCCTCGCGGAAGCCGCGAGGCTGCTGCGCGAGCGCGCGGACGATCTCGCGGCGCTCGCGACGCGCGAGATGGGCAAGCCGCTCGCGCAGGCGCGCACCGAGGTCCTCAAGTGCGCGATCGGCTGCGAGCACTATGCGGAGCACGGTCCCGCCGAGCTCGCCGACGTCCCGCTGCCGATTGCCGAGGACCGCGTGTACGTCGCGTATCGGCCGCTCGGCGTGCTGCTCGCGGTCATGCCGTGGAACTTCCCCTACTGGCAGGCGTTCCGTGCCGCCGCACCCGCCCTGCTCGCGGGGAACGCCGTCGTGCTCAAGCACGCGGAGAACGTCACCGGCTGCGCGCTCGCAATCGAGCGCATCTTCGCCGATGCCGGCGTCCCGACGGGCGTCTTCTCGGTGCTCGTCGCCCGCACGGACGATCTCGCCGCGGTCGTCGCCGATCCGCGCATCGCGGCCGTGACGCTCACCGGCAGCGAACGCGCGGGCAGCGCGGTCGCCGAAAACGCCGGCCGCGCGCTCAAGAAGACGGTCCTCGAACTCGGCGGGTCCGATGCCTTCGTCGTGCTCGGCGACGCCGACATCGCCCGCGCCGCGCAGGTCGCGGTATCGGCGCGGTTCCAAAATAACGGCCAGTCGTGCATCGCCGCAAAACGCTTCATCTGTGAAGCGTCGGCATACGACGCGTTCCGCGACGCCTTCGTCGCGGGAGCGCGCGCGCTCGTGCTCGGCGATCCCGTAGCCTCGGAAACGACGCTCGGACCGCTCGCCCGCGCCGATCTGCGCGATTCGCTCGCCGATCAGGTACACCGCACGCTCGCTGGCGGCGGCCGACTGCTCGCGGGCGGCGCGGCACCCGACCGGCCCGGGTTTTTCTACGAGGCGACCGTCGTCGAGAAGGTGACGCCGGCGCTCGCGATGGGCGCCGAGGAAACGTTCGGCCCTGCCGCGGCGCTGATGCGCGCGAGCGATGCCGACCACGCGCTCGAGCTCGCGAACGCCACGCCGTATGGCCTCGGCGGCAATCTCTGGACGGCGGACCTCGACCGCGCCGTGACGCTCGCCGCACGGTTCGAAAGCGGTGCCGTCTTCGTCAACGGCATGACGGCATCGGACCCGCGCGCGCCGTTCGGTGGGATCAAGCGCAGCGGCTACGGCCGCGAACTCGGGACCTACGGCCTGCACGAATTCGTCAACATCCAGACGGTCTGGATGCGTCGGGCGTAGCGACCCGCCGTTCGAGCAGGCTCGCCGAGCAGGTACGACCCCAGCGATGGACCCCAAGCCGTGATTGCCTAACGGGCGGTGAGAACGCCGGTTCGTTCGCTCGCGAAGTCCGCGATCCGCGCGAAGCCCTCGCGCAACTCTGGAGGCGGCGCAACGAAGCTCGCGCGCAGCCAGCCCGCGAGCAGCGGCGAGAACAGATCGCCCGGAATGGCGACGACGTCGCGCTTCTCGATGAGCTCGAACGCGAAGCTCCGCGTGTCCGTGCCGCCGACCCGGACGCACGCGTAGAACGCGCCCTCGGGCACGATGTAATCCAGGCCAATCTCGTCGAGCGCGACGAGCGCCGTGGTCCGCTGTGCGGCGTACCACGGCCGTTGCGACGCGAGCGCGTTCGCCGCGAAGACTTCGCTTGCGACATACTGCGAGAACGTGTTGGGGCACGACGTCGCGAGGCCGTGCAGCTTCACCATCTGCGCGATGATCGCGGTCGGGGCGATTGCCCAGCCGATCCGCAGGCCCGTGAGCGCGTTGGACTTCGAGAGCGAGTTGATCGCGATCGTGTGCGGATACACACGCGCGATTTCCGCAACGTCGTCCGTGTACACGAGCTCGCGGTAGATCTCGTCGTGCAGCACGACGATCGGCTCGCCGCCGCGCGCGAGCAACCCTTCGGCGAGCCGGCGCGCACTCTTCCGCGACATCACGGTGCCCGTCGGATTGCACGGCGAGCAGATTGCGATCAGCCGGGTCTTCGGCCCGATCGCCGCGAGGATCGCCTCGGGATCGAACGGGTCCTCGCCGCGCGGATCGATCTCGACCGTCCGAAACGGGATGCCCTCGACCTCGGCGATCTTGCCGTAGATCGTGAACGTCGGCGCGACGATGAGGAGCTCGTCCCGGGCGGGGTCGAGCACGCACCGTAGTGCGACGTACACCGCTTCCTGCGAACCCGTCGTCACGCACACGTTCTCGGCGCGATCCATCCCGGGATACGCGTAGTGTGCCGCGATCGCCGCGCGCAGATCCTGGAACCCGGGTGCCGGGCTATACCGGCAACCCTCGGCCGCCACGCGCGCGGTCGCGCGCTCGAACAGCGCCAAGTCGGGCCGCAACGTCGGCTCGCCGAGGCCGAGGTCGATCGAACTCGGCCCCTTGCGGGCGTTGAGGGCGCGGATGACCGAGGGCTCGAGCGCCTCGATGGCGGGGTTCATACGGGAACTCCATAGTCGCGAATCGCGGCCTCGAGTGACGTCTTACGATCGGTCGAGGCCGTACGCTCGCCGATGACGAGCGCGCATGGCACGCCGTACGTTCCCGCCGGGAACGCTTTGGGCATCGTGCCCGGAATCGCGACGAGCCGCGCGCCGACCGCCCCGCGGGTCACGACGGGCTCGCCCCCGCGCACGTCGACGATCGGCGTGCTCGCCGTGAGCACGAGCCCGGCGCCGAGAACGGCCTCGCGACCGATCCGGACGCCCTCGACGACGACGCAGCGCGAGCCGACGAAGGCGCCGTCCTCGACGATAACCGGCTGCGCCTGCGGCGGCTCGAGCACACCGCCGATCCCGACGCCGCCCGCGAGGTGGACGTTCTTGCCGATCTGCGCGCACGAGCCGACCGTCGCCCACGTGTCGACCATCGAGCCCTCGTCGACATAGCCGCCGACATTGATAAAGCCCGGCATGAGGATCGTGCCGCGGCCGAGGAACGAGCCGTAGCGCGCGACGCCCGGCGGCACACAGCGCGCGCCGAGCTCGGCATAATTCTTCTTCACCGGCAGCTTATCGTAGAAACCGATGCCGCCCGGATCGCCCATCGGGACGCTGTCGTGACGCTTGAAGTACATCAGGATCGCGCGTTTGATCCACGCGTTCGTCCGCCAGCCGTCGCCATCGGGCTCGCACACGCGCAACGCGCCGATGTCGAGCGCGGCGAGGACCTCGTCGATCGCGGCGCCGCGCGGGCCGCGCAGGCCGGCGACGTCCGAGCCGTCGAGTTCGCCGACCTCACGCTCGAGCCGCCGTGAATCCATCGACCGTGTGTAACCGCTGCCACGCGGGAAGTCCTACCGCCCGAGTATGGCCTGGGCCGCATCGGGGAACGAAGCCTGATGCGAGGAACTGACTCGAGAACCAAACGTGAGGAGAGTACGCCTTGTCGAACACGCCGGACGATCTCAAACGCATCAACGCCATCCGATTTCTCGCCGTCGATGCGGTGCAAAAGGCGAATTCGGGGCATCCCGGTCTTCCGCTCGGCGCGGCAGGCATGGCGTACACACTTTTCAGCCGTCACCTCAAATTCAACGCGCAGGACTCGGCCTGGTTCGACCGTGACCGCTTCGTGCTCAGCGCCGGTCACGGCTCCATGCTCATCTACGCATTGCTGTATCTGACCGGCTATCCGGTATCCCTCGAGGATCTCGAGAGCTTCCGGCAGTTCGAGAGCAAGACGCCGGGCCATCCGGAGCTCCATCACACGCCGGGCATCGAGGTCACGACCGGCCCGCTCGGACAAGGCATGGGCAACGCCGTCGGCCTCGCGATGGCGGAGGCGCACCTCGCGGCGACCTATAACCGCGCGCAGTCCATCTGCGACCATTTCACGTATTGCATCGTCGGCGACGGCGACCTCATGGAAGGCGTGTCGTCGGAGGCATGCTCGCTCGCGGGGCACCTCAAGCTCGGCAAGCTCATCGTGCTCTACGACGACAATAAGGTCTCGCTCGCCGGACCGACCGACGTCGCGTTCACCGAGGACGTCAGCGCGCGCTTCGAGGCCTATGGCTGGCACGTCCAGACGATCACCGCGGACGACGGCAACGACGTCGCGGCAATCGACGCGGCGCTCAACGCCGCGAAACTCGATCCGCGGCCGTCACTCTTGAACATCCGGACGATCATCGGCTTCGGCTCCCCGAAGTCCGGCACGTTCGGCGCACACGGGGAGCCGCTCGGACCGGACAACGTCAGGAAGACGAAGGAAGCGCTCGGCTGGCCGACCGAGCCCGCGTTTTTCGTGCCGGACGACGTACTCGCGTGGTGGCGCAAGATCGGAAAGCAAGCCGAACCCGCGGAGAAGGCCTGGCACGAGCGCTACGCCGCGTGGAAGGCGGCGAATCCGGATCTCGCGGCCCAATTCGAGCGCGTCCGTGACGAGGAACTTCCGACGACGATCGAGTGGCCGGCGTTCAACGACGAGAACGGCAGCGTCGCGACGCGCGACTCCGGCGGCGCCGTGATGAACGCGATCGCCAAGGCGATGCCCGAACTCTGCGGCGGATCGGCGGACCTCGATCCCTCGACCAAGACGTATCTCAAGGGCATGGGCGATTTCCAGCCGGGCGACTACGCCGGGCGGAACTTCCATTACGGCGTTCGCGAGCACGCGATGGGCGCGATCACGAACGGCCTCGGCGTTCACAGCGGCATCGTTCCGTTCACGGCGACCTTCTTCAACTTCCTTGATTACATGAAGCCGGCGGTGCGGCTCGCGGCGATCAACGAGACGCGCGCGATCTTCGTCTTTACGCACGACTCGGTGCTCCTCGGCGAAGACGGCCCGACGCACCAGCCGATCGAGCAGCTCGCGAGCCTGCGCAGCGTGCCGAACATGGTCACGTTCCGGCCCGCCGACTCACTCGAGACGCTGGCGTCTTGGAAGTTCGCGATCGGCAATAAGGGCCCGGTCTCGCTCGTGCTCACCCGCCAGAAGGTTCCGTTCCTCGGGCAGCGCGACGTCAAGATCGATAAGGGCGCCTACGTCCTGCACGGCGACGCGTCAACGCCCGATCTCATCATGATCGCGACGGGCTCCGAGGTCTCGCTCGCACTCGATGCCGCGAAGCAACTCGAAGCCGACGGCACGAAGGTACGCATCGTGTCGATGCCGTCGATGGAGCTCTTCTATCGTCAGGACGAGGCGTACCGCGAGTCGGTGCTCCCGTCCGCGGTGCGCGCTCGCGTCACGATCGAGGCCGGGTCGACCTTCGGCTGGCACCGCGTCGCGGGCGAGCACGGCCTCACGATCGGCCTCGATCACTTCGGTATCTCGGCCCCGGCTCCGGCGATTGCCAAGGCCTTCGGTCTCACCCCGGGCGACGTCGCAAAAGCCGCCGCCGGTCTTCTCGCACGCGTCTGATACGCGCGCGTCTGCTAAAGGACGGTCATTCCGTGGATCCACATCTCGAAGAGCTCAACGACGCCGGCCAGAGCATCTGGCTCGACAACATTCAACGCAGCATGTTCTCGGGCGGCGAATTGCGGCGTCTCATCGACGCCGGGATCCGCGGAATGACTTCCAACCCGACGATCTTCGGCAAGGCGATGGGCGCGGGCGATGATTACGACGCGCAGCTGCGCTCGCTCGTCGCCTCCGAGACCGATCCCAACCGGCTCTTCGAGTCGCTCGCGATCGACGACATCCAGCACGCCTGCGATCTGTTCCGGCCGCTCTACGATTCGACCAACGGCGGCGATGGGTTTGTCAGCCTCGAGGTCTCGCCCGCGCTCGCGCGCGACACGCAGGGCTCGATTGCGGCAGCGCGCCGCCTCTGGGATCGCGTCGACCGGCCCAACGTCATGATCAAGATCCCATCGACGCCCGATGGGCTGCCGGCGGTGACCGAGGCGATCGCGAGCGGCATCAACGTCAACGTCACGCTGATGTTCTCGCTCGAGCACTACGAGCAGACGGCGGATGCCTACCTCACCGGGCTCGAGCGGCGCGCGGAAGCGGGCGAATCGCTCAAGACGATCGCGTCGGTCGCGAGCGTTTTCGTGAGCCGAATCGACACGATGGTCGACAAGGCAATCGACGAGAAGATCGCCGCCGGAGATAGTGCCCTCGGCGAGCTCAAGGGCAAAATCGGCATCGCGAACCTCAAGCTCGTCTATCAAAAATATAAGGAGCTATTCGAAGGCGACCGGTTCGCTGCGCTCAAGGCGAAGGGCGCGCACGTGCAGCGGCCGCTCTGGGCGAGCACCGGCACGAAAAATAAAGCCTACTCCGATGTTATGTACATCGAGAACGTGATCGGGCCGAACACGGTCAACACGGTGCCGCCCGACACGCTCGAGAAGATCGTCGACCATCTCAAGGTCCGCGATGACAGCGTCGAGGACGACGTCGCGGGCGCACGCGAGGTGCTGCGCCGGCTCGAAGCGGGCGGCATCTCGCTCTCGAAGATCACCGCGACATTACAGGATCAGGGCGTCGATTCGTTCGCGGATTCGTACAACGAGATGCTCGAATCCATCGCGAAGAAACGGGACCGGTTCCGGGCCGACGGCGACGTCGCAGCGGTCGCAATTTCCGCGAACGGCGTAACGGCCGAGATCGATGCCTCCGTCGACCGCGTGGCGGGCGACGCGGTCCTCGAGAAACTCTGGCGGCACGACGCCTCGGCGTGGTCGAACGATCCCGCGCACGCGACGATCATCGAGCATGCACTCGGCTGGCTGACGTTCCCGCGGACGGTCGGCGAGCATCTCGCCGAGCTGCAGACGTTCGCAACCGAAGCGGCGGCCGAGTTCTCGCACGTTGTCGTGCTCGGGATGGGCGGCAGCTCGCTGGCGCCCGACGTCCTGCGCGTCACGTTCGGGAAACAGCCGAATTTTCCACGGCTCCATGTCCTCGACTCGAGCGACCCCGAGCAGATCCGAGCGCTCGAAGCGCAACTCGACCTGAGCCGCTCGCTCTTCATCGTCGCGAGCAAGAGCGGCTCGACGACGGAGCCCGACGCGTTCTTCCGCTACTTCCACGGCCGCGTCGCGGCGACGGTCGGCGACGCTGAGGCCGGGAAGCATTTCATCGCCATCACCGATCCCGGGACGAAGCTCGCGGCGGAAGCGAAGGATCGCGGCTTCCGCAAGACGTTCGAGAACGACCCTGACATCGGCGGCCGGTATTCGGCGCTGTCGTATTTCGGCATGGTTCCGGCGGCGCTCGCCGGCTACGACGTCCCGGGCATCCTCGAGCGTGGGCTTGCGACGCTCGATAAGAACGGCGAATCCGCTGACGCGAAGACGGCGCCCGGCGTCCGCTTCGGCTCGGCGATCGGCACGCTCGCGAAAGCGGGCCGCGATAAGCTCACGATCATCGCACATCCGGCGGTCGCCGCGTTCGGTACGTGGGCCGAGCAGCTCATCGCGGAATCGACCGGCAAGAACGGCACGGGCATTATCCCGATCGAGGGCGAGCAGCTCGGCGAACCGGACGACTACGGGACCGATCGAGTCTTCGTCTACGTCGGCGCGGGCCTTGCGGCTCGCGAGCAGCGCCACGGCGACATGGATTCCGACACGATCGAGTCGCGCCTCACGGCCCTCGAAACGGCCGGTCATCCCGTCATCCGGCTGCATATGAACGATACCATCGACGTCGGCGAGCAATTCGCGCTGTGGGAGATCGCGACGGCCATTGCGGGCAGCATCCTCGGCATCGACGCCTTCGACCAGCCCAACGTTCAAGAATCCAAAGACAACACGAAGCGGCTGCTCGGCGAATACGACACGAAGGGCTCGTTCAACGAACCGGCCGCTGCAGCCACGACCGACATCGGGACGATCATCCCGCTGTCGGGTTCGAAGACGTTGCCGCTCGGCGCGGATCTCGCGCGCTCGATCGGCGCGGTGCTCGGCCAGGTGAAGCCCGGCGACTACGTCGCCTTCACCGCGTACGTCGAGCGCAGCGACGAGCACGAGCAGCTCCTCTCGGAGCTGCGGCTCAAGGTCCGTAACGCCCTGAAGGTCGCGACGACCGTTGGGTTCGGACCGCGCTTCCTGCACTCGACGGGTCAGCTTCATAAGGGCGGTCCGAACTCGGGCCTGTTCTTCCAACTCACGTACGACGTCCCGAAGGACGACGATCTGCCGATTCCCGGCATGGCGTCCTTCGCCACGTTGCTGCGCTCGCAAGCGCTCGGCGACTTCGAGTCGCTCGACTCGCGTGACCGGCGCGGCTTCAGATTCCAAATGGCCATTCCGGTCCAGCGCGGTCTCGAAGCGCTTGCGGCGGCCTTCGACGAAGCGCTCGCGGTGCGGCACGGGTAGGCACATGCAGCTTGGAATGGTCGGCCTCGGGCGCATGGGCGCCAACATGACGTCACGGCTGCTGCTCGACCGTCACGACGTCGTCGTCTTCGATCTCGCGCCGGAAGCTGTGGCGCATGCGGTCTCCGACGGCGCGCGCGGCTCGGGCACGCTCCCCGGGCTCGTCGCGATGCTGGCGAAACCGCGGGCCGTGTGGCTCATGGTCCCGGCGGGCGCGCCGACCGATGCCACGATCGCGACGCTCCTCGAGCACCTCGAGCCCGGCGATTGCATCATCGACGGCGGGAACTCGAACTTTCACGACTCGCAGGCGCGCTGCGCGCGCGCCAAAGCCGTCGGCGTCGACTTCATCGACGCCGGCACGAGCGGTGGCGTATGGGGTCTCACGAACGGCTACTGTCTGATGGTCGGCGGCGACGATGCCGCGGTGAAGCGTGTCGAGCCGATCTTTCGCTCGCTCGCACCCAAGAACGGCTACGCGCACGTCGGCCCAAGTGGCGCCGGCCATTTCTCGAAAATGGTTCATAACGGTATCGAATATGGGATGCTCGCCGCGTACGGCGAGGGCTTCGAGATTCTCGAAAAGTCGGAGTTCGGGTTCGATCTCCACCAGCTCTCGGAGCTGTGGCTGCACGCGAGCGTCGTGCGCTCGTGGCTGCTCGAGCTCATGGAGCTCGCGTTCCGCGAGGACCCGATGCTCTCGCGGATCCGCGGCTACGTGGACGATTCGGGCGAGGGCCGCTGGACGGTCGAAGCCGCGATCGCCGAACGCGTCCCCGCGCCCGTCATCACGGCGGCGCTCTTCGCGCGCTTCGCGTCGCGTCAAGACGAATCGTTCTCGGCGAAGGTCGTCGCGGCGCTTCGCAACCAATTCGGCGGCCATGCCGTGAAGAAAGAGCCGGTGTCGTGAGCGCGACCGCATACGAGACGACCCCCGCGACGTTCATCGATACGAATCCGCTACGCGCGGGCCTCGATTCCAATCGCATCGCCGAGCCGTGCAATATCATCTTCTTCGGTGCCAGCGGCGACCTCACGAAACGCATGCTGATGCCGGCGATGTATAATCTTCGGCTTGGCGGCATCTTGCCGACGAACTTTGGCATCGTCGGGTTCTCGCGCTCCGAATACACGGACGACGAGTTCCGCGACGAGATGAAGGGCTCGATCGACGCGTTCTCCCGGTCGGGACCGGCGACCGATCCGATGTGGTCCGATTTTGCGCAGCGGCTCTCGTACGTCAGCGGCGACTTCTCAAGTGCCGAATCGTTCATTCGACTCAAGGAGCATCTCGAAGAAAACGACGAGCGGCTCGGGACCGCCGGCAACCGGCTCTTCTACCTCTCGACGCCGCCCAACGTCTTCTCCAAGATCATCACGCTGCTCGACGAAGCGGGGCTCGGACCGCGGGAGCAGCCGCGCGGCTGGTCGCGCATCATCATCGAGAAGCCGTTCGGTTCCGATCTCGAATCGGCACGAGCGCTCCAGCGCGACGTCGACAAGGTTTTCGACGAGCGCCACGTGTATCGGATCGATCACTATCTCGGCAAAGAGCCCGTGCAGGACATCATGGCGCTTCGCTTCGCGAACGTTATGTTCGAGCCGATTTGGAATCGGCAGTACGTCGACTGCATCCAGATCACGGCGGCCGAGACGGTCGGCGTCGAGGGCCGCGGCGGCTACTACGAAAATTCGGGCGCGCTGCGCGACATGATTCAGAATCACGTCATTAACCTGCTCGCGCTCGTGGCGATGGAGCCGCCGATTCGGCCCGATGCGAGCAGTATCCGCGACGAGAAGTTTAAGGTACTCTCGGCACTACGGCCGCTCGCGATGGACGACGTCTCAAAGATGACCGCGCGCGGTCAATATGGGCCCGGCCTCATCGATGGCCGCGCGGTTCCCGGTTACCGCGAAGAGGACAGCGTCGATCCGCACTCGACGACCGAGACGTACGCATGCGTCAAGTTCTTCATCGACAACTGGCGCTGGGCGGGCGTGCCGATCTATCTCCGCAGTGGGAAGCGGCTCGCGCGCAAGCACTCGGAGATCGCGGTCAAGTTCCGCACCGTGCCGCACCGCATCTTCGGCGAATCCGACGACCTCATCGAATCCAATACGCTCGTGATGAAGATCCAGCCCGAGGAGGGCGTCTCGATCCGCTTTAATGCGAAGGTCCCGGGTCCCAAGACGCACGTTCGCGGCGTGACGATGGATTTCAACTACGGCACGGGCTTCGGCGTTACGTCGCCGCCGGCGTACGAGCGGCTCATCGGCGACGCGATGCGGGGTGACGCGACGCTCTTCACGCGCTGGGATGCGGTCGAGCAGGCGTGGCATGCCGTCACACCCATCATGGAGCGCTGGGCAGAATCGCGCCACATCGATTTTCCAAATTACCTCGCCGGCAGCCAGGGACCGCAGAACGCCGACGCGTTGCTCGTCGCCGACGGCCGTGAATGGCGCCGGATTTGATGTCGACGCACACCGACTCCCCGACCGACGTTTCGACGATCCTTCGGGCGCTCAACGATTCGCGTTCCGCCAACCGCGAGCTCACGGCCGGTTCGCACGCCGCAACGATGAACTTCATCGTCTTCGTCGATGACGCCGCTCACCGACCGTGGGTCCTCGAGCGCGCGCAGGTCATCGTCGAGAAGCATCCTGCGAGGCTCATCGTGTTCGATTCGACGGGCGCGACGAAGGGCGTCGACATCTCGACGATCGTCCGGGAGGTCGGTGCGAGCCCGGTCGTCAGCGAGCGCGCCGACATCGGCGTCGGCTCGCTTGACAACCGTACGATCGGCAACATCGCGCAAGAGCTGGCCGTGCCGGACATTCCGACGATCCTCTGGTGGTCGGGCGCGCGACTGCTCAAGTCACGAACTTTCGCGTTGCTCACGCAGCTCGCGTCGACCGTCGTCGTTGATTCCTCGGGCAAGGCGCGCGATGAGGAAACCATACGCGAGCTCGGTGCGTTTTCGTCGCGCTTTCCCACGGTGACGCTGCACGACCTCGCGTTCATGCGACTCGCGCCATGGCGCGACATCATCGCGCAATTCTTCGACGACCCGTCGCTGCGGCAAGATTTATTTTCGATCGAGCGAGTCACCATCGCGAGCGGATCCGAGGCGGAGGCGCTTTATCTCGCCGGCTGGCTCGGGAGCCGGCTCTCATGGACCCCCGTCGGCCGCGATCGGCTCCTCGACCGGCGCGGCAGTTCCGTCCATCTCGTCATCAAGGAGGAAGGCGAGCAGCGCCGCGTCGGCTCGGTCACGCTCGAGGCGGGCGGCTCGCACTATCGCGCGGCGCTCTCGCCGGACGATACCAACGTCGTCCGGCTCTGCGTCGAAGGCGCACGCCGGAAGGACGACTGGTACGTGCCGCTGAGCAATATCGAGAACACGACGCTCATCGAGCGCGCGTTCCTGACCGCCTCGAGCGATGACATCTTCGAGACGTCGCTCGAGACCGTCCGCGCACTGCTGGCGTGATCGACCGCTACTCGGCGCTCCGGGTCGTCGCAGATCCGGCCGCGCTCGCACGCGCGGTCGCCGATTACGTCGTCGCCTGCGGCACGCGGGCGATCGCGACTCGGGGACGTTTCGATCTCGCGCTCGCCGGCGGCTCCACGCCCGCCGCGACGTACGCCTTGCTCGGCGAGGCGTACGCGAGCGCGCTCGACTGGTCGCGCGTACGGTTCTGGTTCGGGGACGAACGGTGCGTCGCACCCACCGACGACGCCTCCAACTTCAAGCTCGCGAAGCGCACCCTCTTCGAGCCACTCGCGATCTCGGAAGCGCACATCCACCGTATGCGCGGGGAGATCGAGCCTGCGGTCGCCGCAGAGCGATACGCGCACGAGCTCACTGAAGAACTCGGCACTGCCCCGAGACTCGACGTGATCATGCTCGGCATGGGTCCCGACGGCCACACGGCCTCGCTCTTTCCGGGTGAGGATCCCTTCGTCGATACGGCAGCGCTCGTGCGCGCGGTGTACGTCGAGAAGCTCGCAGGACATCGGCTCACGCTCACGCCGACCGTGATCGACGGTGCGGACTCCGTTGCCGTTGCAGCGTCCGGGATGCTGAAAGCCGCGGCGCTGCACGCGGTATTCGACGGTCGTCCCGAGAGAACGACAATGCCGATCTCGGTCATCGGGACCGGATCGGCATCCGTCATGTGGTTCGTCGACGAGACGGCCGCGCGACTTCTCGAGCGGCTCGTGCCCTAGCTCTTCTTCTTCGCGATCGACTGGAGTTGCTGGTCGAAGCTCGTGAATTCGTCCTTCGTGGCCGCTCGCTCATATCGCGAGACGCGTTTGCGGTTCGAGGCCTGCGGCTTGTACCCGCGCGGCTGAACGTCGAAGTTTGCATAGTGCTCGGGCGCTCGGCCGATGCCCTCGAAATGACCGTCACCCGAGAAGTTGATGGTTTCTTCACCGCCGTACTGGTTTTGCGTGGTCGGCGCGCCGATGAATGGTCCGGGAATGGTCGGCGCGCGGACCGCCGGCGGATCGGCGAGCGCTACGACGGGACCCGCGAGCGTTGCGATCGACGCGGCGGCGGCGAACGCGAGGAAGCGGGAGAAGGACATCGTCGTCATGGTGGCCTTGTACCCGGCGTCGCGAGTCGCCACACGCGACGGTCGGTGCTCTACGGCTTGGGAACGGGTGCCGCCAGGCGCGGTACGGGACCCTGGGTCGCGGTACCGAGCGTTCGGAGCGTCACCCCGTTCTTCGCGAGGTTGTCGCCCGTTACGCGGTCGAGCTCGACGATCGCATTCTGGATGTCGGTCTGCGCCTGCAGTTCGCGCAGACGTTCGTTCGCGAGCATCACCTGGCGCTGGAGGACGAGATACGTCGTCGACTCGCCCGCGCGGAACCGGCGGACCTCGCTCGCAGCGACCTTTTCGGCCGCGACGCGTGCCGCCGTCGCCGTGATCAGCCGCGACCGGGCGGAGCGCAGCGACTGCAGGGCGTTGCGCGACTCGAACTGCACACGCTGCACGAGCGCCAATTCGCGCGTAAGCAGGATGCGGCGCTGCTCGACCGACGCCTTGTAGGTCGCTTCGGCCGTCCGATTCTGCAACGGAAACGCGAGCGTCGCCGAGACGGTATACTGCGGAAACTTACCGGCGAGCGCCCCCGTGTAGGCGGTTCCGATTTTGCCCATCGTCCCGGGCTCGAGTGGGATCGCCAGCGCGTTGCCGTTGATCGCAACGAGCGGCGCCGTCCCCGGCGGCGCGGCCGCGTTCGCGCGAGCAACCAGCCCGTTGACGTCGGTCACCGTCTGACCGAGGACGGAGAACAGCGGCGTGTTCGTGAGATTCTGCGGCGCCCCGGCGAACCCGAGCTCGGTCACGCCGAAGTTAAGGTCGATCTGGGGCAGCGTCTGATTCTTATCGAATGCGATCGTGACGTTCTGCTGTCGGAGGTCGTCGCGCAGTTGAGCGATCTCCGGCCGATGATCGAGCGCCGAGACGATGGTCGACTCGAGCGACGGTTCCACCGGCGGTGTCCCGACGGGTGTCGTCGGGACGAGATTCGCGGTCCAGATCGCGTCGACCGGATCGCTCAGGATCAGCGTCTTGAGCTGATTCTGATACTGCGAGACGTTCGCGATCGCCGAGTACACGTCGTTCTGGAACTCGGAGACCTGCTCGTCGGACTGAACGACGTCGATCGGCGCGGATTCCCCGCGCCGGACGAGGCGCGCGTTGGATTGACTTTGCGCCTTGGCCTGTAGCAGCGCCGTTTCTTCGATCGCGACGTTCTTCCAGGCGGCGACGAGATTGTCATAGGCGATCGAGACGGAGTCAATCGTGTTGGAGGCGGTCAGGAGCGCGGCGTCGTTCGTGAGATCGGCGTTGACCTTCGCGAGCTGGATCTGCTCGCGATAAACGTCGATCGCGCGATTTCGCGCGAGCGGCTGCGCGTACTGGATCGAGAACGCGGCCTCGTAGTAGGGGTTGTACGCGTCGTACGGATTGTTGTCGTTGAAGCGCTGCGCTTGCGTGCTCGCCTGAAGGAGGCCGCCGCTGTACGTCCGCTGCGAGACGCCAAGCGTGCCGCTAGCGTCGATCTGCTGCTCGGGCGAACCATTCGGACCCGTCGCAAAGGTCGAGACCGGCGGGATCTGCTTGAACGAGTACGACGGCTGCACTTGCAGGTTGAGATCGAAGGCGCCCTTCGTGGCGACGATCTGGTAACCCGCGATCCGGCGGTCGGCCTGCGAGACGGCAAGGTCGGTGTTCCGTGCCAGGGCCATGCCGATCGCGTCGGCGAGCGAGAGCCCGACGAACGGTGCGGACGTGCCGACGATGCCGGCGTCCGGCAGCCGCGAATCGATCGGCGCGGGCGTCGTGAGCGCGGGCACGGGCGGCAGCACGACGCCGGGTGCCTCCGGTGCGGGTGTCGCGAAGAGGGCGGGCGTCGCATGCGGCACTGGCTGCGCGGCGCGCGGAACAACGAAGACTCCGCGCGCAGCTGCCGCGGTCGAACGCGGCCGCGCGGGCGCGGGGCTCGGACTCGCGACCGACACGGCCGCGAGAACGCTCAAGGGGATCATTCCACCCCTACCGGACCAGGACCGACGTCTCGACCGAGAGTCCGGGTCGCAGCGGATAGCGAGGATCGGGGTGATCGAAGAGGATGCGCACGGGGACGCGCTGCGTGATCTTCACGAAGTTACCGGTCGCGTTTTGAGCCGGCACGAGACTAAACGAGTTCTCCGAGGCGGGTGAGAGGTTCTCGACGTGGCCCACGAAGCGGTGGCCCGAGTAGGCATCGACGTTGATGTCGACCTCGTCGCCGACGCGCATGTGACCGACTTGGGTTTCTTTGTAATTCGCCGTGATAAAGATGCCGTTGGCCGGGATGAGCGTGATGAGCGCTTGGCCCGCACCGACCGTCTGTCCGATCTCGACGTTCTTCTGGCCGACGAACGCATCGATCGGCGCGACGATGCGCGTGTAGCTGAGATTGTTGGAAGCCGTCTGCAGCTGCGAGCGGAGCGTGCCGATCTGCGCCTGCTGCGCGTTAGCCTGCGCCTGCTGCACGGTGATGCGGCTCGGCGTATTGCTCTCGGCGAGGTTGCCCTGCGCGGTCGTGACGGCCGCCTCTTGGGCGTTGATCTGCGCCTCGTCGCTCGCGGCGACGTAGCGCTGCGCATCGAGCCGCTGTTCGGCCTGATTGACCGAGGCGCGCGCCTGCGAGACGTTGGCGAGCGTCTCGGCATACTGCGAGCGCGACTGCTCGTACGTCGCGCGGGCGGCGTCGAGCCGGGTAATCGCGAAATCGCCCGTCGAGACGAGCGCCTGCGTCCGCCGCAGGTCCGCGTCGGAGCGGCGCATCTGCTCGAGCGCCCCGGGGACCGCATCGCGAGCCGAGCGCAGCGCCGCGGTTGCGGTATCAACGGCGGCCGCCGCCGCGTCGATTTGCTTGCGCGAGGACCGCGCGTTCTGGGTGGCGGAGCGCACGCCGGCGCGCGCCTGGGCGATCTTGCCCATGTTCTGCAGGTTCTGGGCCGCCTGCGCGTCCTTCGCATACGTCACGTTGGACTGCGCGGCGGTCGTCTGCGCGCGCTGTGCGTCGACGGAAGCCAGGGCCGAGCTGTAGCGGTCGCGTTCGTCGGCGTCGTCGAGCGCAACGATGAGCTGGCCCTTCCGCACATATTGATTCGTGTTGAGGAAAATCGCGTCGACGCGTTCGGAGATCTTGCTCGTGAGCTGCACCTGATCGGCGTCGACGGTCGCGTCGTCCGTCGTCTCGTGCGCCCAGGCGTACCCGAGGAAGCGCGCCGCGTAGACCAGCACGGCCAGCACGACCAGCACGATGACGGCGATGATCGCGATGCGGATGAGCGGCCCGCGATTGGGCTCCGTGCGCTCGCGCTCGGGGTAGGTGGGGGCGGCCGCAGCCGTCATCGCGCGCGCGCGCCGTCGAGAAAGAGATCGACCATCTCGGTGACTGCCTTGTCCTGCGTGAGGGTGGGATCGTCGAGCAGCGTACGCGCCATCACGAACGCGAACACGAACGACATGAACGCTCGGGCTAACGTTTTTGAGTCGCCGCGCAACTCCCGTGCCGCGATGCGCTCGTCGAAGTACCGGATGAGGCTCGCGCGCGCCGCCGAGGGCGAGCGCCAAGCGCATAGCTCGCCGTTCGGGCTCGCGATCTCCTCGGCGAGCGAGACCTTGATGAGGTCTTCCTTTCGCCGCATAATCTCGATCCCGGCGTGCGCGAGCGCCGTGAGCTGCGCCGCGACCGAGTCGTACGTCGCGAGCCCCGCAAGGATCTCCGGAATGGCGTTCGCGCCGTTAAAATGCTCGAGCATGGCATCGATGAGCTCGCGCTTCGTGCCGAAATGCCGAAAGATCGTCGCCTCGTTGACGCCGGCGAGACCCGCGATCTCCCGCGTCGTCGTCCCGCGGCTGCCCTTGGCCGCGTAGAGCTGGCGCGTCGCGTCGAAGATGCGCAGCCGCGTCTCCTCGACACCGTTCGCGCGCGGCTGGACGATCTCGTCGAGCACGTCAGTGTTCGTCGCGCGCGACGAACACGCTGTCGTTGATCGCCACGTTCGTCCGGTAATCGTCGTAGGTCGCATCGGCGTTCGCGCTGACAAATGGGATGTGGATGGCCGCGTGCTGCGCCGCGACCACGTGATAGCCGGCGACGTCCTTGTAGGCCTGGGTCATCGTGATGACGCCGCCGTTGTAGTAGTACCACGCCATCTCGTCGATGCGCTGGCTGGCGGGATCGATTGCGACGTCCTCGTGATCGATCATGCCGCGTACTCGCTGGACCATCCGCAGGACGACATCGCGATGGCCGCCCACTTCGCGCTCGCCGGCCGCCGCGATCGTGAATCTGGCCTCCCACTTCGAAGGATCGTCGATGTCGGAGTAGAGCTTGTTGAAGCCCTTCGCGTACTTCGGCACCCGGTCGAAGTCGACGGCGAAGCTTCCGGGCCACCGGTAGTACGTCGTGCCGGCGAGATGCTCGGAAAGGAACGGGAAACTCCGCAGGTGCAGCGCGACGCTCACCCGCGCCTGGTACGACGTCATGCCCGCGTTCTGCGCGACGACCCCGCGAACGATCGCGAGCGGGTCGAGCTGCTCGGCCGCGACGTGCGGCGATGCCGTCGCGAGCAGCGCGCAGGCGACGCCAAGCGTCCCGGCGGCGGCCCGCCGGAGCCCGGCCGAGCCGCTCGAGCGCGCCTGGATGGTGACGGCATCCTCGCACCCGGCAGCGAGCGTAAAGATCCGGTCGAGCGCATAGGCGCGTAGCCGCTCCCGCAGGTCGTCCCGGGCGACGACGAGGGTGACGTCGGCACCGTAGCCGCGAGCGGCACGCAACAGCCCGATCAGGCCGCGCGCGACCGGATCGTCGAAACGCGACAGCCCGTCGCAGCCGACACGGATCCGCCGCGTGCCGGCCCGGCACGCCGCGCCGACCTCATCGCGAAGCGCGTTGAACCGCGCCGCGTCGGGAACGCCCTCGAGCGTGAGCGACAACGAATCGACGCGGCTAGCCTGGTCGGTACTCACGGACGCGACCCTACCACGTCGACGGCATGAATGCAAGCACGCACTTGCTTTCTGACGATGAGCTCGGCGCGCTCGGCGCTGACGCCGGCCTCACGGGTGCCTCGCTCGTGCTCGCCTCGCTCGACGACGGCCGACGGGCCGCCTGGCGTGCCGATGCGGCGATCACGCCGGCAAGCATGATCAAGGTCGCAATCGCGCTCGGGCTTGCGATCCGCGCCGACCGGGAGCCCGGGCTAATCGACCGCACGGTCGTGGTCGATCCGGCGGACGTCACGTTCACGGACGCGCCGACGCCGTTCATGGCGGGCGCCGTCGCTTCGCTCGGCGCGCTCGCATGCGGCATGATCGCCGATTCCGACAACGTTGCGACCAACGTCCTCATCTCGGCGCTCGATCGAATGGCGATCGACGCCGATCTCGCCGCCGCGGGCCTGCGCGCGACGGCCGTGCGGCGCAAGCTCTCGGGCCGCGTACCGCTGATCGACGATCCGGGCTCGCTCGGCCGGAACGCCCATCCCGCGGTCGATGCGGCGCTTGCGTTCGCCGAGATCGCGCGCCGCAACGATCCATGGCTACTCGCGGCGCTGCGCGCGCAACGCTGGAACGAGAAGCTCTCGCGCGGCTGGCACGCGGGCGACGCCTTCGCGCACAAGACGGGCGACACGGACGAGGCCTCGCACGACGGTGGCATCCTCACGTTGCCGGGCGGCGCGCGTTACGTGGTCGTCGCGTACTCCACGCTGCCGACCGGTCCCGCGGCCGACGACGCCCACGCCGCCTTCGCGCGGGCGCTCCGGCCGCGACTCGCTACTGCCCCTGCCAGTCCGTGAACGGCGCGGGAATCTTGTACGGCGGGCCCGCTTCGAGCGTGACGTCCGTGTGCGTCGCCATCGGGATGTCGCGCGGATTGCCGGCGTAGCGCTTCCCGTCGACGTACACGCGCAAGGCTCCCTTGGGGACCGTCGCGGAGGCGACGCGCGTCGGCGAGAGCGGCTCGCCCCAGACGTCGAAGAGATTGCCGAGCGTGAATGACCGGATAACGGGCGATTCCTCGTGGATGAGGCCGTCGGGCGTATGCGTGTGGATCCAGTAGAGGCACTGCGCCGTCACGGGCCGGCCGACGTCGCCCGGAATGGCGACGGGCTTGCCGCGCGCGTAGATCGCAACGTGCTGATGGATGTGAAAGACCGCGCCCTCGGCGGCATCGCAGCGGATGCCGTCGATCGTCGCCCCGGTCGGGGGTTCAGCGCGCGCGGCGAGCGGCAGGAGCGAGAGGACGGCCGCGAGCGCGGCGCCGGGGGAACGCATGACCCCTTCTACGTCGCGGGGGGCGTCGCCGGTTCCGCGTAGCGCGCGAGCACCTCGCGCGCCAGGGCCGCGGCCTCCGCCCGGACGGTCGGCGGCGCGACGATCTCAGCATCGGCGCCCCACTTCATCGCCCAGCGCACGAACTCGCTCGGATCGGAGACGACGTAGACGATCTCGACGCAGCCATCCGGGAGGTCGACGAGCGACCGCTCCTTGACGACGCGGTCGGCCCGCGCGGCGCGGGCGACGACGGGGGAGAAGCGCATCGTGACGCGGGTGACGTCGCCCGAGTCCATGATGCCGCTGACCGAGCGCGCCGCGAAGCCCTCGATGTCGAAGTCATCGGGGATGGTGTAGCGCTGCGGCGCCATCCGCGCGGCCGCCACGTTGTCGAGGGCGAAGACGCGCCGCGCGCCGCGGCCGCGATCGTGCGCCACGGCGTAGACGCGCCCGCCCGAGACGACGAATCCGTACACGTCGACGTGACGTTCGGACTTGCGGCCGTTTTTGTCGACATAGGCGAATCGCACGCTCTGCTTCTCACGCTGCGCACGCTGCAGGAGCTCGAACGCGACGCTCGGCTCGCCCTCGAGGTGCGGATCGGCGAGGTGGACGCGCATGCTCGACTTGGCCGTGGCGGCGCGCGTCGTGCCCGCGCCCGAGACGGCCGTCAGCTTCTCCGTGACCTCGTCGATCGAGGCGCCGATGTTGCCGCCGAGCGACGTCGCGATGCCCCTGAGCGCGAGCAGGCCGAAGAGCTCGGAGCCCGAGAGCTCGAGCCGCCGCAGCGAATAGCCCGCGTCGAAGCCGTAGGTTCCGGTGGCGCGGTCGTAGCGCCACGGAAAGCCCGCCTCCGCGAGCGTCGCGAGATAGCGGCGCAGGCTCCGCGTGCTCGGCGGCCCCTCGGGATCGAGCCGCGTCTTGAGCGACTCGAGCGTGTGGCGCCCCTCGTCGAGGGCGGTAAGCAGTCGCAACAAGAGCGCGATCTTCGGCGTCTTCGCCGCGCCCCGCGGCTGCGCAGGCGCGGATCCGGCCGACGACGACGATTCGGCCGCCGAACGGAACCGACGAAACACGGGGGTCGTCACGCGGCTACATGGACCGCGCGCAGCGTTCGCGCGAGGAGGCCACCGTGATCATCACCTATCGCATCCAACGCCCCGTCTCCGTCCCGCCGATCGCGCCGCGCTTGCCCATCGACCGCAGCCGCCCCGAGCACGGCTGGGGGCCGCGCCTGGGCTGACCGCTCAATCAGGATCGGCGAGAAGCCCTTCGAGGTCGTCGCGCGTGAGCGCCTTCGCGAAGGCGCCATCGGCCTTGATGACGTTCTTGGAGAGATTGGTCTTGCGCTCGGCGAGCGCCCGGATCTTCTCTTCGACGGTACCGGTGGTCACGAGCCGGTAGGCGGTGACCGCGCGCGTCTGGCCGATGCGGTGCGTCCGGTCGATCGCCTGGCGTTCGACAGCCGGATTCCACCACGGATCGTACAGGATGACGTAGTCGGCCGCGGTGAGCGTGAGGCCGACGCCGCCCGCCTTGAGGGAGCACAGAAACACGGGCGGGCCATCGGGGCTCATGAAGCCTGCGATCTGATCCTGGCGGTCCTTGTCCTTCGTGGAGCCGTCGAGGAAGCCGTAGCCGATCCCGCGGCGATCGAGCTCGGCCCGCATGATCTTGAGCATCGAGGCGAAGGCGCTGAACACCAGCACGCGATGGCCGCCCGAGAGCACCTCGTCGAGCGTCTCGAGGAACGCTTCGAACTTCGTCGAGGCGTCGGGCTCGTCGCGATACTCATCGAAGAGGAGGCCCGGATGCGCACAGATCTGCCGCAGCCGCGTGAGCGCCGCGAGCACGTGGACCGTCGCGCTTTCGATGCCGTCGCGGTCGATCGCCGCGAGCACGTCACGCCGCGCCGCCTCGGCGACGCCACGATAGAGCCGGCGCTGGAGCGGTGAGAGATCGCAGGCGATCGCGACTTCCGTGCGATCCGGGAGTTCGGGCGCGACGTCTTCTTTCGTGCGGCGTAACAAGAAGGGTTCGAGCCGCGAACGTAACGTCGCGGTGGCGACGGCGTCGTGCTCCGAAATCGGAATCTCGAAGCGGCGCCGGAAGGACGTCTCGGTACCGAGCAATCCCGGCTCGACGAAGGCGAAGATCGCCCAGAGATCGCGTAGCGAATTCTCGACGGGCGTGCCCGTGAGCGCGAGCCGATGGTCGGCGTGGAGGCTGCGCACGACGCGCGCGATCTGCGAGGCAGGATTCTTCGCGTTCTGCGCCTCGTCGAGGATCAGCGCGCGGAAGCCGATCTGATCGAGCCGCTGCGCGTCGAGTCGCGCGAGCGCGTAGGACGTGATCGCGACGTCGACGTCCGCGATCTCGTCGTAGCGTTGCGCGCGGTCCGATCCCGAATGGAGCCGCATCGTCCGGAGCTCCGGCGCGAAGCGCGCGATCTCGGCCTGCCACGTGTGCGTGACGGAGGTCGGCGCAATGACGAGCGAGGGCTTGCGACCGTCGAGCTGCTTGCGCCGCAAGAGATAACTCACGACCTGGACCGTCTTGCCGAGGCCCATCTCGTCGGCGAGGACGCCGCCGAACCCGAACTCCGCGAGGTAGGCGAGGAAGTCGAGCCCGCGCTGCTGATAGCCGCGCAATGCTCCGCCCGAGAGCTCGGGCGGCTCGACGACCGGGATGCCCTGGAAGTCGCGCAGCTTCTCGCGCATCTTCTCGACGTCGGGCGGTAACGACACGTTGCCGAAATTGTCGTGAAGTTCGTCGCGGAGCGCGAGCAGCGAGGCAAGGCCGCTGTGACGGCGCTCGGCGAGATCGCTGATGATGGCGTTCCGCTCGCGGAGCTTCTCCACGTCGACGAGCCGGCCGCGTACCTCGGCGTAGCGGCCGCTCGAGGAGAGCAGCGCCTGGAGCTCCTTTGCCGAGAGCGCGTCGGTCGAGCCGCCGACGAAGACGTCGACCTTGAGCTCGAACCAGCCGTTTTCGCCGGAGGCACGCTCGGCGACGACGTTGATGTCGAGCTCGCTTTTCCCGCCCTGGAGGTCGCTGAGCCCCGGATCGAGCCGCCGATCGAGATCATCCCAGCGTGGCAGCACCTCGCGAACGAACGTCGCCGCCGCGTCGGCGCCGTGGAGCGCGAACCCATCGCTCGCGCGCGGCACGAAACCCGCGCCGAGGAGCCGGTCGCGCAGCGCGCGCGCGTCGGCCCGCTTGAAGCGGACGTAGCGGTCCGCATGCGGCGCGATCGCGCCCTGCGCCGAATACGGCACCCGCGCACCCGTCGCGCGGTCGAGGAAGGTCAGCGTCGCCACGAGAGCGCCGCTGGTCCAGCCGAGCGCGAGATCCGCCGACGGCTTCGCCGCGTCGACGATCCCGAGGGCGCCGCGATCCTCGATCGAGAGGAACGGGGCGACGCGTGCGATGGTCCGAGGGGTCGGTGCCGCCGCGACGGGCGGCACGATCTCGAGCGCCTTCGCGGCCTCGATCGCGCGCTTCGCGTCGAAGCTGCCGTCCAGGAGATACGCCGCGCGCCGCGTGGCGATCCAGGGCGGTGGACCCTCGACGAAGATCGCGGCATGGGCCGGAATCTTCGCGCCGTCGCCGCCGATGAACGTCGGGAAAAATGACCCGTCGCGACGGGTCGCACGCAGCGCCGCACCGCGCAGCTCGACGCGGTATTCGGGCAGTTCCGAGGGATGGCGGCCGAGCGAGGGATCGTTGTCGTAGCGGAGCCGGGGATGGCGGGCGAGCCGGAAGAGTGCGCGGGCGAGCGCCTTCTGAACGGTCCGACCAGCGAAGGCTTCCTGCACCGCATCGTCGCGGATCAGGTCGCGGTCGACGTCGTCCCAATCATCGACGGGGGTCGCGTCCATCATCCCGAGGATCGCCGCAGCGTCACGGGTCACGCCCCGTAGCCGCGGCGAGTCGAGCACGAGTGACGCCGCAAGCGTCGTCCCGTCGGTCGTGCTGAAGACGGGCCACACGCTACGCGCCCGCGCGATCTTGGGCTCGGAGCGCGGCGTCGGCAGCCAGCTCAGATCCAGCTCGCTCGGCAGCGCTTCGACGTCGGAGAGCTCGGTTTGCGACCGGACCGTCTCGAGGGTCGCGACGACGTGCTCGCAGATGCCGCTCCCGCCGCACGAGCACACCGCGCGGAGCGCGAGCGGGCCCGTCCCAACGCCCCACTCAACGAGCACGTCACGCGCGCCGCGCGGATCGCGAACGTTCGACTCGATCTTGAGATCCTCGACCGCACGGAGCGAAACGCGGTTCCCGTCGACGAGATTGCTTGCGATGCGAACGAGGTCACGGGCGAACCAGGACGAGACGGTCGCCGGCAAGCGCGCGCGCCACGTGGCGAATGGAGTCAGAGCGTCTCCTCGAAAGCGACGGTACGACGCGTCGATGCCCGCGACCAGCGTCGCGGGCATCGACCGGATTGGAGGCCCGTCAGCCGACGGTGAGTTCGGGTGACGGTGCCGCGGGCGGCTCGACCGACGGGATTTTCGAGAAGCGTAGCTTCTCTGGATTGTCGGGATTGATCTCCGCGAGGATGCGGTCGCCCGTGCCGAAGTTTCCCTTGATCAGCTCTTCCGCGAGCTCGTCCTCGACCTCCCGCTGAATCGCCCGGCGCAACGGCCGCGCTCCGAACTGCGGATCCCAGCCCTTGCGCGCAAGGAGCGCCTTCGCCTCCTCGGTGACCTCGAGGAACATCTCCTGGGCCTTGATCTCGCGCTGCACCTTCGCGAGTTCAAGAGACACGATCTGCTCGATCTCGCCGCGGCTGAGCTGATGGAACACGACGACCTCGTCGATGCGGTTGAGGAACTCGGGGCGGAACGAGTGCTTGACCTCTTCGAGCACCTTCGACTTCATGCGTTCGTACGCAGCCTGATCGATTTCGTTACTCGAGCGCTGCGGCCGGAACCCGATGTCGCTCGTCGTCTGCATGCCCGCGGCACCGACGTTCGAGGTCATGACGATCACGGAGTTCTTGAAATCGACGACGCGACCCTGAGAATCCGTGAGCCGGCCATCTTCTAAAACCTGCAGGAGCAGGTTGAAGACGTCCGGGTGAGCCTTCTCGATCTCATCGAGTAGGATGACGCAGTACGGGCGGCGCCGGACGGCCTCGGTGAGCTGACCGCCCTCCTCGTAGCCGACGTAGCCAGGAGGTGCACCGACGAGCCGCGAGACCGCGTACTTCTCCATGTACTCCGACATGTCGATCCGGATCATCGACTCGCCGTCGTCGAAGAGATACTCGGCGAGCGAGCGCGCGACTTCCGTCTTGCCGACGCCGGTCGGGCCCAGGAAGATGAACGAGCCGATCGGACGCTTCGGATTCTTGAGGCCAGCGCGCGAGCGCCGGATCGCCCGCGTGACGACCTCGACCGCCTCGTCCTGACCGATGACGCGCGTGTGGAGCTGATCCTTCATCGTGAGCAGCTTGGCGGCTTCCGCCTGCGCAAGCTTCGCAACGGGGATGCGCGTCCAGGCGCTCACGATGTAGGCGATGTCCGCTTCGCCGACCTTGAGCGTCTTATCGGCCTGGAGCTTGCGCTCTTGCCACTCCTGCTCGAGGCGCGATTTTTCGATCCGGAGCTTCTCCTCGCGATCGCGGATCGAAGCGGCCTTCTCGAACTCCTGGCTCTTGACGACGGCTTCTTTCTCAACCTTGATCTTGCGGATCTGCTCCTCGATGTCGCGGACCTCTTGCGGAGGTAGCGTGGCCTGGAGCCGAACGCGAGAGCTCGCCTCGTCGATGAGATCGACCGCCTTGTCGGGCAGGAAACGATCGGAGATGTACCGGTCGGAGAGCTTGGCCGCGGCGACCAGCGCCTCGTCGGTGATCGTGACCTTGTGGTGCGCCTCGTACCGATCGCGCAGGCCCTTGAGAATCTCGATCGTCTCGTCGACGCTCGGCTCGCCGACCATGACCGGCTGGAACCGGCGCTCGAGCGCGCTGTCCTTCTCGATGTGCTTGCGGAACTCGTTGAGCGTCGTCGCGCCGATGCATTGCAACTCACCGCGCGCGAGCGCGGGCTTAATGATGTTGCTCGCGTCGATCGCGCCCTCGGCGGCGCCCGCGCCGACGAGCGTGTGCAACTCGTCGATGAAGAGGATGATCTCACCCGCGGCCGCCCGGATCTCGTCCATCACGCGCTTCATGCGCTCTTCAAACTCGCCGCGGTACTTCGTACCGGCGACGAGACCCGCGAGGTCGAGTGTGATGACGCGCCGGTCGCGCAGGGGCTCGGGAACCTCGCCCTTGATGACGCGCTGAGCGAGGCCCTCGGCGATCGCCGTCTTGCCGACGCCGGGCTCACCGATGAGCGCGGGATTGTTCTTTGTGCGGCGCGCGAGAATCTGAATGACGCGCTCGATCTCGCTCGCGCGGCCAATGACCGGGTCGAGCTTGTTGTCGCGCGCCAGCGTCGTGAGGTCACGGCCGTACGCATCGAGCGTCGGCGTCTTCGACTTCCCCTTGGGCGCCGCGGGCTGGCCCTCGGCTCCGAGCAGCGACGTCGTCTGCACGCGGACCTTCGCGGGATCGACGCCGAGATTCGTCAGGACACGGGCCGCGACGCCCTCGCCCTCGCGGATGAGGCCGAGCAACAGGTGCTCCGTGCCGATGTAATTGTGATTGAGCTGGCGCGCCTCTTCGAAGGCGAGCTCGATCACGCGCTTCGCGCGCGGCGTGAACACCATCTCCTGCTGCACGGTCTGGCCGCCGCGCCCGACGATCGCCTCGACCTCTTGGCGCACCTTTGCGAGGTTGACGCCGAGGGTCTCGAGGACTTTCGCCGCGAGGCTCTCGCCTTCGGAGATGATGCCGAGCAGGATGTGCTCGGTCCCGATATAGTTGTTACCGAGGCGCTGCGCCTCTTCTTGCGCGAGCACGATGCTGCGTCGCGCGCGCTCGGTGAACGGTTCCCACATAGACATTGTTTGTTCGACTCCTAGCGAACCGTCGGGCTCACGTCCATCGGGTTCGACTTGCCGCTCGACGGCATATACCCTTTGTCACTTCGCGACGCTGGCCGCGTCTCCATTAGACTGCGCGAGGGGAGCCTTGGGTTTCGCGCGTCGGAGTGGACGGCGCGGCGCCGAGCGCGTAGGCTTACTCCATGCCGACGCAAGAACAGGTTTACGACGCGCTCAAAGAGGTCGAAGATCCCGAGCTGCACATGGGGATCGTCGATCTCGGACTCGTGTATGGCGTCGCGGTCGCGGGCGACAAAAGCGAGGACATCGCGGTCACGATGACGCTGACGTCGCCGATGTGCCCGGTCGGCCCGATGTTTCGGGAGGCCGTCCTCACCAAGGTCAAGGGCATGGACGGCGTCGAGAACGCGAGCGTCGACATCACCTTCACCCCGCCGTGGGACCCGCGCACGATGGCGAGCGACGACGCGAAGGTGCTGCTCGGCATCTGGTAGCGGTGCCCGATGTTCTCGACGCCGTGCTGCGCTGGCTCGGCGAGGGCCGGCTGGTCGCGATCGCGACCGTCGTGGCGGTCGAACGCTCGGCGCCGCGCGATCCCGGCGCCGCGCTTGCCGTCGACGATCGCGGCGAGGTCGCCGGGAGCGTGAGCGGCGGCTGCGTCGAGGGCGCGGTCTACGAAGAGGCGGCCGACGTCATCGCGACGGCCCGGCCGCGCCTCGTGACCTACGGCATCAGCGACGAGGTCGCGACGGAGTTCGGGCTCACGTGCGGCGGCACGATCCACGTGTTCATCGAGCTCGCGGACGCGTCGCTCGCGCAGCGGCTGGCGCGCGCGATCCGTGGGAACGCGCCCGTCGCGGTCGGGACGCGCATCGACGGCTCCGGTGTCGGTGCGAAGCTCCTCGTCGACGAGCTGGGCGTCGCCGGGACGCTCGGCGACGCCCAGCTCGACGCCGTCGCCGAGCGCGCGATCCGCGGCGCGCTCGATCTCGGCACGACCGGCATCCGCGCCTTCGGCACAGCGGGCGAGCCGACGGGCACCGACCTGCGGCTCTTCGTCCGTTCGTGGGCCCCGCGGCCCGAGATGCTAATTTTCGGCGCGATCGACTTCTCGCGCGCGATGGCGACGGCGGCAAAATTCCTCGGGTACCGTACCATCGTCGTCGACGCGCGGCCGATCTTCGCGACGCGCGCCCGCGTCCCCGATGCCGACGACGTCGTCGTCGCGTGGCCCGACGAGTACCTCGCCGCAGCGACGATCACGCGACGCACCGCGATCGTCATCCTCACGCACGACGTCAAGTTCGATATCCCGCTGCTCGAGATCGCGCTGCGCTCGCAGGCGGGCTACATCGGCGCGATGGGGAGCCGTCGGACGCACGCCGAGCGCGTGCAACTGCTGCGGGAACGCGGCGTCGGCGACGCCGAGCTCGTGCGCGTCCATGCGCCGATCGGCCTCGATCTCGGTGCGCGGACGCCCGAGGAAACGGCGATCTCGATCGCGGCCGAGATCGTCGCGGTCAAGAGCGGCCGCTCGGGCGCCCCGCTGCGCGACGTGACGAAGCCCGTGCATGATGCGCCCGGCAACGTCACCGGAGGCGTCGCCGAACCCGCCGTCTCATAAGCGCCAGCGTGGGATTGCTCGACGGAAAGACTGCGCTCGTCACCGGCGTCGCCAACCGCTGGTCGATCGCGACGGGTATCGCGCGCGCGCTGCACGCGCATGGCGCGACGGTCGCCCTGACGTATCAGGGCGACCGCGTGCGCGGCGAAGTCGAAAAGCTCGCGACCGAGCTCGGCGGCACGGCCTTTGCGTGCGACGTCGCCTCGGACGAGTCGCTCGCCGCGCTCGCGACGAGCGTGCGCGACGCGTACGGCACGATCGACGCGCTCGTGCACTCAATCGCCTTCGTGAATAAGGAAGATCTCGGCGGCAAGGTCTATGCGACGAGCCGCGCGGGCCACGCGCTCGCCGTCGACATCTCCTCGTACTCGCTCATCGGGCTCGTCGGCGCGCTCGTCGACGTCTTCGCGGGCGGCGCGAGCGTCATGGCGGTCACCTATCTCGGGTCGACCGCGATCGTGCCGAATTACAACGTCGCCGGAATCGTCAAGGCCGCACTCGAGGCGACGGTGCGGTATCTCGCGTACGATCTCGGAGACCGCGGCATCCGCGTCAACGCGATCTCGGCCGGGCCGATTTCGACGGCGAGTTCGCGCCAGGTCCGCGACTTCCGCAAGATGCTCGACAAGGTCGAGCGCGGCGCGCCGCTGCGCCGCAACGTCACGGCCGAGGACGTCGGCGCGACGGCCGTCTACCTCGCATCAGATCTCTCGCGCGCAATCACAGCCGACGTGCACTTCGTCGACGCGGGCTTCCATGCGATGGGAATGACGCCCGAGCCGGCATGACGCGCCTGCTACGCGTCGCGCTCTGGATCGGCGCCGTCGTCGACGGCGTGGTCGCCGTGCTCGCGCTCTTCTTCCAGCCGTTGCTCGGGCCGCTACTCGACGTGCCCGTCAAGGACCCCGCGCTCACGACGATCGCTGGCGGCGAATACGTCGTCCTCACGGGACTCTACGTCTTCCTCGTGCGCGACGTCGCACGGTACCGGCCGCTGCTCTGGCTCGTCGCGCTCGATCAGCTCTTCGGCGGCGCGATCCCCGCGCTCGAAGTCGCGCGCGGCCATGTCGTCGCATCTTGGAAAACGCTCGGCCCCATCCCCTTCAACGTCGCACTCGCGGCGATCTACGTCGCGGGCGCTCTCGCCAAGCGGCCGAAGGAGGCCCGCTCGCCCGCACCGCAACGCTAAGGCGATGAAGCAGCTCCCGATCGCCGCTGCGGCCGCGGCCGCCGCCTTCGCGGGTGCCGTCGCGCTCGGCACGCACGTTTCGGCGGTCGCTGCGGCGTTGACCGCGATCGCCGGCTGGCCCGCGCCGCCCGCGCCCGCCGCACGGCGGCCCGTCACGGATGACTATGCGGGCGCGAAGGTCGTCGACGACTACCGCTATTTCGAGACGATGACCGACCCCGCGGTCCAGGCGCTGTTCAAGGAGCAGAATGCTTACGCACGCGCGGTGCTCGCCAAGCTCGAGCCCGGCCGCGCGACGCTGCTCGCGCGGATCGCGCGGCTCGACGCGGCGGGGCCGCTCGTCACACGCGTGCAGCGCGACGGCGACGCGTACTTCTACGAACGGCGCGACCCGGGCGAGAACACGCTACGGCTCTTCACGCGGCCCGCGGCCGGCGGCCCCGAGCACGTGCTCGTCGATCCAGCGAAGCTCGAGACCGCGCCCGGCCAACACTTCACGATCGAGTACTTCACGCCGTCGCCCGACGGCAGATACGTCGGCTACGGCGTCTCCGAGGGCGGCAGCGAGAGCGCGACGCTCCACGTCGTCGAGACGAAGACGGCGAGGATTCTGCCCGACGCGATCGATCGCGCAAAGTACGTCGGGATCACCGGCTGGCGGCCCGACGGCACCTCATTCTTTTACCTACGCTTCCCGAAGCTCGCGGTCGGCCAGTCGCAACTCGAATCGGAGCTGCGGCCGGTGAGCTATCTGCACGTGCTCGGCCGCGACCCGAACCAGGATCCCGAGGTCTTCGGCATCGACTTCGATCGCAACGTGCCGATGGTGCCGACCGACGTCCCGGTCGTCATCACCTCACCGACGTCGCCGTACGCGCTCGGCTACGTCGAGCACGGCGTGCAGAACGAGATGACGATCTACACCGCGCCCGCCGCGAGCATCACGGGCGGCGCCGTGCACTGGCGGCTCGTCGCCGACGTGAAGGATGCCGTCACGGACGCCGACTTTACCGGGTCGACGGTGTTCCTCAAGAGCCACGCCGACGCGCCGACGTACAAGATCCTCGCGACGAGCCTGGCCGCGCCAGACGCCGCGACCGCGCGGGTCGTCGTCGCCCCGTCCGCCGACGTCGTGGAGTCGCTGGCGGTCGCCGCCGACGGCCTGTACGTGCGCTCGCGCGCCGGCGGTTTCGGGCGCCTCACCCGCTATCCGATTTCGAGCGGTGCGGCATCCGCCGCCGGCCGCACGTCGGTCGCCATGTCATACGAGGGCGCGATCGGCTCGATCGCGACCGATCCCCGCGTCCCGGGCGCCGTCTTCGACCTCGTGAGCTGGACGACGCCGCAGCGCTACTACGCCGTAAACGCGACGGGCGCGGTCACGAACACGGGGCTGCGACCCGATCCCGCGATCGACACGTCGGGCTATACGTCATCGGAAGCATTCGCGACGAGCGCGGACGGCACGAAGGTGCCGATCTCGCTCGTTCATGCCACGTCGTTCGTGCGCGACGGCTCGCGGCCCGCGTATCTCGAGGGCTACGGCTCCTACGGCATCACGCTGACGCCGAACTTCCTCGGCACGCGCCTGGCGTGGCTCGACCAGGGCGGCGTCTTCGCCGTGTGCCATCCGCGCGGCGGCGGCTGGTTCGGCGATGCTTGGCACCGCGCCGGCATGATCGCGACGAAGCAGCACACGATCGACGACTTCGTCGCCTGCGGCCGCTATCTCGTCGATGCGAAGTACACGTCGCCCGCACACCTCGCGGGCGAGGGGACGAGCGCGGGCGGTATCACGATCGGCCGCGCGATCACCGAGCACCCGGAGCTCTTTGCCGCTGCGCTCGACGTCGTCGGCGTCAGCGACGCGCTGCGCTCGGAGTTCACGCCGAACGGACCGCCCAACATTCCCGAGTTTGGCAGCGTAACGAGCGCCGCGCAGGTCGCGCCGTTGCTCAACATGGACGCCTATCAGCACGTCGTCGCCGGCACGAAGTACCCAGCGGTCATGTTGATCACCGGCATCAACGATCCGCGCGTTTCGCCGTGGGAGCTGCTGAAGTTTACGACGGCCCTGCAGTCGGCGAGCGCGAGCGGCCGACCGGTCATCATGCGCGTCGACTACGACGCGGGACACGGCTTCCTCGACGCATCTCGGACGCAGGCTGAAGGGCTCCTTGCCGATCAGTTCTCGTTCTTACTCTGGCAGCTCGGCGACCCGTTGTTCGCGGCGGAGCCGCAGCGCATCGTGGCGACGCGCTAGGGCGCGAGCGGCTGCGGCACGGCGAGGGCGAGTTCGAGGCGGACGCACGTTCCCTGGCGCGAGCTCTCGATCGCGACCCGATCGACGAGCGCCCGCATGATCCCGAGGCCGCGACCGCGCTCAGCGTCTCCCTCGAGCCGCCAGCGGCCCTCGTCCCGAATCTCGACGACCAGCAGGTCGCCCGCGACCGTCGCCGTGAGCCGGACGACGCCGTCGCCGCCGCGATACGCATGCTCGATCGCGTTGCCGAGAGCCTCGCCCGCCGCCAGGATGACGTCGTCGCGGCGCTCGTCGATCGGGATGGCGGTGAGGTACGAGCGCAAAATCGCCCGCATCTGTGGCGAGCTCGCGGGTACGGCGGGAAGTTCGACGTCGATATCGCTCGCTTCGGGCATCTGCTCGACTCTCTCCGTACTCGTCTCCGACGGGCCTGCTTCACGCAACGCAATGCGGTCTCGGCCGGTTTGCATCGCCGGCGATCACGCCGGACCGCCGGCGAGCCGGACGTCGATCCGCGTCTCAAACGTTCGATCCCACGGTAGCGTCACCAGGAGCCCGGCGTCCGTATAACCCGGATAGATTCGATGTAACAGATCGAGCGCGAGCGGCCACAAATCGGCTCGATTCTGCGCGGCGGCCTCGCGCGCGAGTTCGGGATCCAGCAGCGTCGTGTCGGCGCCAAGCGCGCGAAACGTCGCGTTGAGCGGCGGCCGCACGAACTGGTGGAAGGCGTAGTCGTCGATGAAGCGATCGAGCACGAACTCGGCGTGCGCGCGCGCGTCATAGCGCCCCAGCCGCCGCCCGGCCCCGACGGCGAGCGCGGCGCCGAGCGCCGTACCCACCGTGTTCGCGTTCGTGTTCCACGACGCGAAGCCGTCGAGCCGCCCGGCGACGCCGCGTGCGACGAGCGCCTCGGCGAGCTCGCGCTGCTCCGGGCCCGGCTCGCCCGCGAGGAACGTGAGGTCGGCGACGGTCGCCGCCCGGCCCGCCGCGACGTCGCCCGCGATCGTGTCTTCGAACGCCGTCTCGGCCGCCGCGAGCGTGCCGCCGACGCGCACGTACAGCGTGACGTCGGCGCCTCGTTCGACGCGACGCGCGCCGCTCGCGGCGATGAGCCGCGCGATCGTCACGTCGATCGGCGCGAACTCGAGACGATCTTCGAGCGCGCCGCCGCCGGGCCGCGAATAGACGACGCGGATCGATGGCGCCCAGCCCGCGTCGCGGGCGAGCGCGCGGCCGAGAAGCACCATCCCGAGCTCGTCCGCGCCCGGCTCGATCGCCGCGACGTCCTTCGCCCCGACGTCGCTCCGGAGCCGTTCGAGCGCCGCGACGTCGCGCAGGTGGAGGCCGACCGGGCCCGCGTCGTCCTGGCCGATCACCAGCCGATCGAACCCGCCGCCTGCGGCGACGGCGAGCGCGCGCTGGTCGACGGCGAGGTCTCTGCGGCGCGTCGCGAGATATGCGTCGAGCGTCGCGGGGCCGATCCGCGCGCGTAGCGCCGCCGCCTTGCGCCGATTTTCCGGCGTCGCCGGCGGATCGGGGAGGTTCGCATAGGCTTGGATGTCGTCGACCGTCGCGCCGGTCGCATAGGAATCGCGCGCGAGGCCCTGGCGCGGCACGCCCGTGGGCGCGAGCCGCATCACCGTCCCGAATGCCCCGACGAAGTCCAGCGCCGCGTCGCGCTTGAGGGTGCCGAGCTCGGCGAGCCGCTCGCCGGCGTCCGCCGCCGAGACGCCCGGCACGCGCGAGGCGACGAGCCCGCCGTAGGCGATCATGTCGGTCGAGACGATCAGGGCGTCCGCACCAGCGGCCGCGGGCGACCGGAGCCAGCGCAGGATCGCGGCGCCGTCGCCCGGCGCGAGATAACGCCCGACGAGCGCAGGCGGCGGTGCGAGGACCGTCCGGCCGGCCACGCGGCCGAGCAGGATCGGCAGCTGCAGGGTCACGGGCCGGTCATCGAGCGGCACGAAGAGAATGGGCGGCAGCGACGTCACGCTCGCGGCGCGAGCCGTCGGCATGCCGCCCACGAGCGTTGCGATCGCCCCGAACGCAGCGACCGAGGCGGCGGTCAGCGCGCGCCGGATCACGCGTCCGCGCCGCGGGCGTCGAGCGCCGCCCGCAGGAAGCCGTCGTGCGCCGCGAGCACGGCCGCAGCGGCGGATGCCTCGAGCTCGAGCCGCGCCATCGCGATCGCGAGCTTCGCGTGGCCGTCCGCCGCCGCGAGCAGCTCGGCTGCCACGTCGGCGTCGACGCGGCCGAGCTCGGCGATCATCCCGATAGCGCGCGCGCGCAGCTTCGCGTTCGTGGCCGCGACATCGACCATCCGGTTCTCGAAGACGCGCCCGAGCCGGACCATCACGGCGGTCGAGAGCGTCCCGAGCACGAGCTTCTGCGCGGTACCCGCAGTCAGGCGCGTCGAGCCGGCCAGGGGCTCGGAGCCCGTCTCGACCGCGATCGCGAGCTCCGCGTCGCGCAGCAGCTGCGCGCTCGCGTCGCTCGCGACCCCGATCGTGAGCGCGCCGCGCGCGCGTGCCGTCCGGAGCGCCGCGCGCACGAAGGGTGCGCCGCCGCTCGCGGAGAGGCCGACCACCGCGTCGCGCGGGTCGACGCTCGCGCCGACGCGTTCGCCCGCGACCTCGTCGTCCTCCGCTCCCTCGACGGCCGCGACGAGCGCGGGCGGGCCGCCGGCCATGTGCGCCACGACGAGTCCGGGGTCGGTCCCGAACGTCGGCGGACATTCCGCGGCGTCGAGGGTCGCGAGCCGGCCGCTCGTCCCCGCCCCGACATAGTGGAGCCGGCCGCCGGCGCGCAGCCGCGCCGCGATCCCCTCGACCGCCGCGGCGATGGCCGGACCCGCCCGCGCGACGGCGGCCGCGGCGGTCGCCCCGGTCGCGCCGAGCCGGGCGACGAGCTCGGCCGTCTCGAGGCGATCGAGATCGCGCCCGGCGGGATCGACCGCCTCCGTCGCGGGCGGTACGCCGGAGCCGAGCGCGCTCAACGCAGCGCCTCGGCGAAGCGCAGCGCAACGACGGCGGGCTCCTCGCGGACGCGCACGAGCGCCACGCCCGGCAGATCACTCCCGAGCCGCGTCTCGAGGAGAAAGCTCAGCAGCGTATTCTCGCGGAGCAAGCCGCCCGCGAGGCCGACGCGCGGCGGCGCCTCGGGTGGAAAGCCTGCCGCACCCGCCACGCGCCGAACGAGCTCCGCAAGCTCGCCCGCGGCGGCTTGGACGAGCTTCGTCGCGACACGATTGCCCTTGCCCGCGAAGGCGACGATCGCGGGCGCGAGCGAGGCGACGCGGGCGACGTCGGGGGGTGCCGCATAGACGGCCGCGAGATAGGCGTCGCGACCCGTCGCGCCGAGTAGCCGCGCCGCGAGTGCCGTCGTCTCGTCGTTGCGTTCGCGACCGTCGAGCACGCGGCCGAGCCGCCGCACCGCCGCGAGCCCGAGCGCGTACGCCGAGCCTTCATCGCCCGCGAGCCAGCCGAGCCCCCCGACGCGATGGGCGCGGCCGTCGCGCTCGGCATACGCGACGCTGCCCGTTCCGGCGACGAGCACGAGCCCGTCACCCGTCGGAATGCCAGCGCGCAGCGCCACGCGCAGATCGTCCTCGACGACGACCGCGCAGGCCGGAAAGGCGGCACGCAGCGCCGTCGCGAGCTCGCGGGCGACGTCGGGCCGCGCGGCGCCGGCGGCGGCCACGAAGAGCGCCCCCGGCGGCTCCACGCCCGCGAGCTCGCGCGTCGTCGCGACGATCGCAGCGGCCGCCGCCGCGAGTCCGACCGCGGTCGCGTTCCCCGGCGCCCCGCGCGCGAGCAGCGGCTCACCGCCGGGCCGCGCGCAAGCGCCGACGGTCGCCGTCCCGCCCGCATCGATCCCGATCACCGCGCCCGTCGTCATCGAGGCCCTAGTTCGTCCCGAACGTGGCGTCGATCTTGCGCGCGAGCGCCGCGAGGTCGTGCGGCACGATCGCACCCAGGAGCACGGGGCACGTCGCGCCGGTCGCCGCGGGGACGCCCGCGGGCCGCCCGCGCATGAGCTCGAGTCCCAGGATCGCGAAGGCGATCGCCTCCTTCGCGTCGCCGTCGAGGCCGCACGCCTCGCTCGGCAGCACCTCACAGCCGAGGCCGCCGAGCTCGGCTCGCAACGCCGCGAAGAGCACCGGGTTCCGGGCGCCGCCGCCGCTGCAGACGACGGCGGCGCCCGGTGCGACCCCCGCGCGGGCGACTGCGTCGCGCACGATGCGCGCGACGAACGCGACGAGCGTCGCGCAGCCGTCCTCGAGCCGGAGCGCAGCGAGCGTCGCGGCGTTGCGCTCGAGGAAGCCGTCCCCGAAGCGTTCGCGGCCCGTCGATTTCGGCGGCGGCAGCGCGAACCACGCGGCCTCGCTGGCCACGAGCGACCGCAGCGCGGCCGCATCGACGGTCCCACGCGCGGCCAGGGCGCCGTCCCGATCGAAGTCGCCCGCGCCACGCGCGCGCACGAAGCCGTCGAGCGGCATGTTCGCGGGCCCGGCGTCGAAGGCGAGCCGAGGCGCGCGAGCGCCGCACGGCACGACCGTGAGGTTCGCGATGCCGCCGAGGTTGAGCGCGACGACGTCGCGATCGTCGCGACCGAGGAGCACCGCATCGACATACGGCACGAGCGGCGCGCCCTCGCCGCCCGCGGCGCAGTCGGCGCGCCGGAAGTCGGCGACGACGGTCGCGCGTGCCGCGGCACGGATGCGATACGGATCGCCGAGCTGCACCGTCGTGCGCGCGGGACCGTCGTGATGGAGCGTGAGGCCGTGGCTCGCCACGAAGTCGGGCGCGCTATCCCCCGCGACGGCGCGCACCGCCGCGCCGAACGCGTCGCCGAGCGCCACGTCGAGTGCCGCGACGGCGGCGGGGCCCGGTTCGTACGGCGGCAGCGCGGCGCGGACGACGCGCGCGAGACCCGGGCCAAACGGTACGATGATGAAGCGTTCGAGCTCCGCGACGATCCCACGGCCGCCGGGCGCGAGCCGGACGAGCGCGGCGTCGATCCCGTCGAGCGACGTCCCCGACATCAACCCGACCGCGTGCAGGCTCACGCGCCGTCCGTTTCCGTCACGACCGCGTCGCAGACGGCAGCGCGAACGTCGCGTAGATCGCGCCTGCCGAAATACACGCCGTTGGCGAGCAGGACGATCGTGAGCTGCCGCTCCGGGTCGGCCCACACGCAGGTGCCGGTAAAGCCGGTGTGACCGAACGTCGCGGGCGACATGCGGCGGCCGCACGAGTTGGCCTCGCCCGTCCGCAGCGCCCAGCCGAGCCCGCGGCGCAGCACGGGGTCAGGAGCCTGCTCGACGATCGCGGCGCGCGCGAGCGCGGGCGGGAGCGGCGAGGCGTCGCCGCCGCGCGCGGCGCGCAGATACGGCGCGGCGAGCAGCGCGACGTCGCGCGCCGTTCCGAAGAGCCCGGCGTGGCCGGCGATGCCGCCCAACAGGTAGGCCTTCTCGTCGTGCACGCGCCCGCGGACGCGGCCGCGCCACGGATCGGCCTCGGTCGCCGGGATCGCGGCCGCACCGTCGTCGCGCGTCCGGTAGCCCGTTGCGCCCAGCCCGAGCCGCGCGAGCGTCCTCCCGACCGCGGACCGGAGCCCCGTCCCGCTCGCGCGAGCGAGCGCGACGCCGAGCGCGATGAAGCCGAGGTCGCTGTACAGCGTCTCGGTCCCCGGCGCCGAGACGAGCGACCGCTCGAGCGCGTACCGGTCGACGCGCTCGGCGCGCAGCGTTCGATAGTCCGCGCCCGAGGCGAGGCCACCCGTATGCGCGAGCAGCATGCGCGCCGTGATCGTGGCTTTCTCGCCGCCGGCCCACTCGGGCAGGGGTCCCGCGGCGAGCGGGACGTCGAGTGCGAGCGCGCCGTCGCCGATCGCCTCGAGCGCGCTGGTCGCGACGGCGACCTTCGTGAGCGACGCGAGGTCGAAGGCGGTTCGCGCGGTCGCGGCCGCGGCGCCCGGCGTGGCGTCGAGCGTGCCGTAAGCGCGTTCGAAGATGAGCGATCCGGCGCGCTCGACGCGCAGGACGGCCGCCGTGTAGCGCGAGCCGAGACCCGCGCGGACGACCGCGTCGGCGGCGGTCACGGCCGGGCGACGAGCCGATCCGCGAGCGCTTCGATCGACGTTGCGCCGTCGTCGCTCGTCGTACCGACCGCCCCAAAGCCCGTGAGCCAGAGCGCGTCGGACCGCTCGAGCACGGCAATCCCGAGGGTCGCGCCGTCGAGTCCGGCAATGCGGCGCAGGAGCTCCGTTTGGCCCGCGTGCAGCCGCGCGCGCCGCGCGAGCGCGACGAACGTCCGGCCTGGCTGACCGCCGAGCACATCGATGATGGCACCAGCTTCGGCCTGGCTCGGATCGAGCGGCACGCGCATCGCCTCGGCGCGTACGCGCCTGCGCCGTAGCGCGAAGGCGAGCGAGGGCCGCGGCTCTCCGCCGGGCTCACCGCCGACGCCGTCCGCCGCGACGCCCTCGAAGGAGATGACGGTCGCAGGCAGCTCGGGATCGAGCCGCAGCGTGCCCCGCACCGTCACGATCGCGCGCGCGGCGACCTCGCGCGCGACCGCCGCGGGATCGATCGCGGGCGCTACGCGCCCCGCCGAGCGTTCGGCCGCCAGCCGCTCCCAGGCGCGCGCGCGCCGGGACGTCGCTTCGGCGAGCCGTTCGGCGGGGACGTCGCCCGCCGCGACCGCCGCCACGATCGCATCGCGCGCCGCCCGCGCCGCCTCGAGGTCATGACTGATCGTGAGGACGTCCGCACCCGCCCGAAGCGCCGCGACCGCCGCCGCCGGGATGCCCGGCACCGCGACCGCCGCCATCTCGAGACAATCGGTGAACGCGAGACCGGCGAACCCGAGCTCGTCGCGCAGCAGCGTCCCGAGAATCCGCGGCGAGAGCGTCGCGGGCGCCGCGTGATCGAGCGCCGGAACGAGTATGTGGGCGGACATCACGCCGCCGGCGCCCGCCGCGAACGCGGCGACGAACGGTCGCAGTTCGCGCGCGCGCAGCGTCGTGAGATCGGTCGTGACGACGGGGACCGTCAGGTGCGAGTCCGAGCCCGTCGCGCCGTGACCTGGAAAGTGCTTGGGGACCGCGAGGACGCCGCCGCGCGTGAGGCCGCGCGCGACCGCCGCCCCGAGCCGCGCGACGACGGCTCCGTCGTCGCCGAGGGCGCGCGTGCCAATCACGGTCGAGTCCGGATCGACGCCGACGTCGAGCACCGGCGCGAAATTCACGTCGGCGTCGATCGAACGCACGGTCGCGGCGAGCGCCAGGCCGACGCGCTCGGCGAGCGCCGGGTCGGCCGCAGCGCCCACGGCCTCGGCGCTCGGCATCGGGACTTCGAGCGGGATGCGTGCGACGCGGCCGCCCTCCTGATCGACGCAGATGAGCACGTTCGCCGGAGCGAGCGTTGCGCGCAACGCCGCGACGAGCGACCGGCCCGACTCGACGCTCGCGAGGTTGCGAGCGAAGAGCACGATCGCGCCCGGCACGAGCTCGCGGAGCGTCGCCGCCGTGCCGGCGTCCAGGGTTGCGCCGGGGATGCCGACGCAGAGCGTCCCGCCGGCGGCGGCCGCGAGCGCGGCACCCGTCACCCGCAGCCTACAGCAACGTGATGATCTGGGCCGAGTACATCGAGCCGCGCTTGCTCAGCAGTACGCGCAACTTCTGACCCTTCTTGATGTCGGCGATCGAGTGGAAGTCGTTGCCGCCGCCCTCGATGTTCGTGCTCGGCAGGATCGTGACGTCGATCGTCTTGCCGCCGCTCTCGACCGACATCGTCGAGCCGCCGTAGTCGATGGCGACCACCTGACCCTCGATCGTGCCCGCGGCCTTCGCGTCGTCCTGCGCGGCCTGCGCGACGACCGACGCCGCTCGATGGGGCAGCTCCGCGGCGCGCCCCGAAGCAACGATCGATACGACGAGCGCGAGGACGAACGAAACACTGCCGAGCGGACGCGCCATGGTAAAGGTAACGCAACGCAGGCACCGGAGCGTTCCAACCGGCCTCGGATGCGGCGCCGACCGGCGTCACGATCCCACCTCCGCGCCATAGGCCGCGCGTGCGGCGGCCGCATACTCGGCATCGCTCGCGCCGCTCGGAAGGTCGCGCGTTCGCACTCGCTCGCGGTCGCGCAGTGTGCGCAGGCCGGCCGCGTCGCCCGTACGCTGCGCGCGCACGATCCGCGCGAGCGCCCGGACGCGCGCGACGGCGTCGTCCGCAGGGGCGTGACCCGCGATGACGAGTCGAAGCGCGACGAACGCCTCGTCCGCCGCCCGCGCGCCAACGGCTTCGAAGGCGCGATAGAACGGCGCCGCCGCCGGCGCGGACACGGGGGTTCGTAGCAGCGCGGCGACGATCTCGGGCTTCGAGACGGGCGCGCCGAGGAGGTAGTCGTCGAGCGCGCGCGCGCTCTCGTCGTCCGCCGAGGCCATCGCGGTCAGAATCCGGGCTCGCGGCCTTCGCGCCCTGCGTCGCTCGCGACAGCGCGGTAGCAGGCGGGATCCGAGCGAACGTACGCGAGCCCCATGGCATATGCGATGGGGCTCACGCGAACGTCGTTGGCTCCCGAATCTGGACTCGAACCAGAGACCCGCTGATTAACAGTCAGCTGCTCTACCAACTGAGCTATTCGGGATCGGCGACCGCGGTGCGTTCGCGCCCGTGCGAGATCATCCCTCGGCGAACGTCCCGGCACGGTCGCGCGCGCCTGCAGCGCAAGGTGGCTTTCGGAGCCGGGCGGGGATAGTGTCGCCATGCTCTGGGGATTACCGAAGGCCGTGTATCCGATGTACACGGCGATCTTCGTCGACGTGCTCGGATTCACGTTCCTCATCCCGCTGCTGCCGGCGCTTTCGAAGAACTTTCACATTCCCGATGCGGTCTCGGCGGGTCTGATCTCGGTCACGGCGGTCTTCGCGACCCTATCGTCGCCGCTCTGGGGTTATCTGAGCGATCGGCTGGGCCGCAAGCCCGTGCTGATCGCGTCGCAGGGTTTCTCGGTCGTCGGCTACGCGTTGCTCGGCTTCGCGCCGGACGTCCTGTGGCTCTTCGTGGCGCGCAGCATCGAGGGGCTCGGCGGCGGGAATCTCGGCGTCGCGCAGTCCTACCTCGTCGATGTCGTCGAGCACGATCAGCGCGAGAAGGCACTTTCGTTCAGCGCGGCGGCCTTCGGTATCGGCTTCGTCATCGGGCCCGTGCTCAGCGGCGTCCTGCTCAAAATCGACTTCCGCGCGCCGTTCTTTGCGGCGGCGCTCCTGGAAGTCGGCAACATCGTGCTCACGTCGATCTGGCTCAAGAATGTCGAGGCAACCGACAAGGACGGCAAGGGACAAGATCTCGTCAAGCTTCGGCACACGCTCAAGGCGCCCGCGATGCTCAACGTGCTGGGGCGACAGTTCCTCTACATCTTCTCGTACACGTACTTTTTTGTCGTCTTCGCGCTCTACCTCGATAAGGTGTACAAGCTCGATCCGACCTGGTCGAGCCTGCTGCTGGGCTTCGCGGGCGCGATCGGCGCGGCGACGCAGCTACTGCTCGTCGAGCGCCTCGACAAGCGGTTCGGGCCGTTCATGCTCGCGCAGGGCTCGTTCGTCGTCGCGCTCGTCGCATATGTCGCGCTGGGCTTCGCGACGGCGATCTGGGGCTTCATCATCGTGCTGATCGCGTGGGCGATCGGCGGCTCGGCGCTGCGGCCCGCACTCAACACGCTGATCGCCGAACAGTCGCCCGATGACGAGCGCGGGACGATCCTAAGCATCGCCGACTCGCTGAGCAATCTCTCGATGGTCGCCGCCCCGGCGCTCGGAGCCTACATCGTCTCCACGCATGCGCGGCTCGCCGGCATCGTCCCGGCGGCATGCGTCGCGGCAGCACTCGGACTCGGCGTGCTCGCGCAGCGCAGGGGTGAGACGGCAGATCCAAAAGCCGTGGCGTGATGCACTCCGAGCACGAGCGGTCGCCGTCGAACCGGGCGCCGGCCGGGCGATCAACCGTCGACCGGCAGCTCGGGACGTGGATTCGGATCCTCGCCGTCGTCGTGCTCGGCTGGCTGATCATCGAGAAGATCGCGATCTACGTCGCGCACATCGCCTTCGCGGCCTCGATCTTCATCGGCGGGATGTTCATCGCATATCTGATCTATCCGGCGGTGAAGTGGCTCAATACCCACCTGCCGCTTTGGGCGGCGATCGCCGTGATGTACGGCGCATTCGCGCTCGCGGCCGGCGCGACGCTCTGGTTCGTCGTGCCGATCGCGATCGCCGACCTCAACTCGTTTGCCGCCGATGCGCCGCAGCTCTTCGAGCGCGCTCGCGGTTATCTCGGCAATCCCAAGGTCCTCGCGCATCTCCCGCAACCGCTCCGGCCGCAGATCGCACAGCTGCCCGACCTGGTGGCGACGTACGCGCTGCGCAACGCGCATCTACTCACCGACAACGTCGTGCCCGCACTCCTCTCGGCGGTCACGCTCGTCGCCCTCTTCATCGCGATTCCCGTCGTTGCTGCGTATATGATCTACGAGGCGGCACCGATCGAGGCGTACATCCTCGCGGCGCTGCCGTCCAAGCGCCGAGCGTCCGTCGCGAGCATCATCCGGCAGCTCGACGACGTCGTCGGCGGCTTCGTCCGCGGTCAGGTCCTCGTTGCGATCACGATTGGCGTGATGACGGCGGGGCTGCTCCTGATCCTGCGGGTGCCGTACGCGATCCTCATCGGACTCTGGGCAGGCGTCCTCGAGCTCATCCCGTACCTCGGCGCAGCGGCGGGCGCGATCCCGGGCGTCAGCATCGCGCTGCTCGTCAACGGCATCGGCGACGCGGCCGCGGCGTCGCTCGGCTTCGCCATTATGTACCAGCTCGAAGGCAATTTCATCTCACCGCGCATCGTCGCGCGGACGATGCGCATTTCGCCGCTCGTCGTGCTCTTCGCCGTCGTTGCGGGCGGCGAGGCATTCGGATTCATTGGCCTGCTCGTGGCAGTCCCGATCGCCGGGATCATCCGGGTCGTGATGGAGAACGTGCAGGCGCTCCACCGCGACCCCGTGATCCTCGCCTCGGACCCCGCGCGGGAGTTCAGCGCGTCGCGCTGAGCTCCCGCGCGCTCGCGCCGGCCGCTGCGCGCAGCGCATCGACCTTGTCGAGCCGCTCCCACGGCAGATCGAGATCGGGCCGACCGAAGTGGCCGTAGGCGGCCGTCTGCCGGTAGATCGGGCGGCGCAGATCGAGGTTTGCGATGATTGCCGCCGGTCGGAGGTCGAAGAACTCTCCCACGAGTTGCGCAATCCGCTCTTCGGAGAGCGTGCCCGTGCCGAACGTCTCGACCAGCACGCTGACCGGATGCGAGACGCCGATCGCATAGGCGACCTGAACCTCGCAGCGGTCCGCGAGGCCGGCCGCGACGAGGTGCTTCGCGACGTAGCGGGCGGCGTAGGCGGCTGAGCGGTCGACCTTCGTCGGGTCTTTGCCGGAGAAAGCGCCGCCGCCGTGGCGCGCCATGCCGCCGTACGTATCGGCGATGATCTTGCGCCCGGTGAGCCCGGCATCGCCCATGGGACCGCCGATGACGAAGCGGCCGGTCGGGTTCACGAAGATGCGCGTGTCCCGATCGCGCAGATTCGCCGGGATCACCGCGTCGATGATCTGCTCGGAGACCGAGCGCCGGATCTCGTCGAGCGAGACGTCGGGATCGTGCTGCGTCGAGATGACGACCGCATCGACGCGCACGGGCGTGTGGCCGTCGTATTCGACCGTGACCTGCGACTTCGCGTCGGGCCGCAACCACGCGAGGCCGCCGGACTTGCGCACGCGGGCGAGCTCGCGCGTCAGATCGTGGGCGAGCACGATTGGCAACGGCATGAGCTGCTCCGTCTCGCGGCTCGCGTAGCCGAACATCATGCCTTGGTCGCCCGCGCCCGTGGACTCGAAGGGATCGGCGTTCCCGGCCTTCGTCTCGAGCGACGCGTCGACGCCCAGCGCGATGTCTGCCGACTGCTCGTCGATCGAGACCGACACGCCGCACGTCGCGGCGTCGAAGCCGACGAGCGAGTGATTGTAACCGATGTCCGCGATCGTCGAGCGCACGATCTTCGGGATGTCGGCGTACGTCGAGGTCGTGATCTCGCCCGCGATGTGGACCTGACCCGTGATGACGAACGATTCGCACGCGACGCGACCCATCGGGTCTTCGGCGAGGATCGCGTCGAGCACGGCATCGGAGATCTGGTCGGCGATCTTATCGGGATGTCCCTCGGTGACCGACTCCGAGGTGAAGAGCCTGCGATAGGCCATGAACTCTACTCCTGAACGAATGCCGTGCCGCTCGAGCGGCGCACGCATCCGTGACGTAAACGAAAAAGGGCGCAACCCCACTCGCGCGAGGTCGCGCCGGCACCGTGAGCTACGAGCGGTCGCTACGTCCCTTCGGACCAGGACGCCATGTACTTCACCTGCTCGGGCGTCAGCGTATCGATCGAGATGTGCATCGCTGCGAGCTTGAGCTCGGCGACCTCCTCGTCGATGTGCGTCGGCACCGGATAGACCTTCTTCTCGAGCGTCGTATGATTCTGCGCGAGGAAGGCGGCAGCCATCGCCTGATTCGCGAACGACATGTCCATCACGGATGCCGGGTGGCCTTCCGCAGCCGAGAGATTGATGAGCCGGCCGTCGGCGAGCACGCGCACGGTGCGGCCGTTCCCGAGCTTGTACGACTCGACGAACTCACGCGGCCGCGTGACGCCGGTTGCCATCGCTTTGAGCGCATCGAGATCGAGCTCGTCGTTGAAGTGCCCCGAGTTACAAACGATCGCGCCGTCCTTCATGTTCTCGAAGTGCTCGCCCGCGATAACGTGATAATTCCCGGTCACGGTGACGAAGACGTCGCCGATCTTCGCGGCGTCCGCGATCGGCATGACCATGAAGCCGTCCATCACCGCCTCGAGCGCCTTGAGCGGATCGATCTCGGTCACGATGACGTGGGCGCCGAGGCCCTTCGCGCGCGACGCGACGCCACGGCCGCACCAGCCGTAGCCTGCGACGACGACGGTGTGGCCGGCGAGCAGGACGTTCGTCGCGCGGATGATGCCGTCGATCGTCGATTGGCCCGTGCCGTAGCGGTTGTCGAACATGTGCTTCGTCAGCGCATCGTTGACGGCGATGACGGGAAACGGGAGCACGCCGTCCTTCTCCATCGCGTGCAACCGGATGACGCCCGTCGTCGTCTCCTCGCAGCCGCCGATCATCTCTGCGAAGAGATGGTCGTGCTTCTTATAAATCGTCGTCACGAGATCGCAGCCGTCGTCCATCGACATGTGCGGCTTCGTCGCGATCACGGATTCGATGTGCTTGTAATAGGTGGCGTTATCTTCGCCCTTGATCGCGTGCGTCGCGATCTCGTAGTGCTCCGAGAGCGCAGCGGCGACGTCATCCTGCGTGGAGAGGGGATTCGACGCGCAGAGCGTAACCTCGGCGCCACCGGCCTTGAGCGCGAGCACGAGGTTCGCGGTCTCGGTCGTCACGTGGAGGCATGCGCCGATGCGCACGCCCGCAAGGGGCTTTTCTTTCTCGAAGCGATCGCGGATCTGCGCGAGCACGGGCATGAAGCTCGCGGCCCACTCGATCTTATCGCGGCCTTGGTCGGCGAGCGAGCGATCCTTGACGTCGCCGAGGGTTCGATCAACGAGTTGCAATGTGGAACTCCTGGAGTCGTAGTTGCGCTCGCCGATCTTTGAAACAATCGAAGGCGACCGTGGGGAACCTTCGCCGAAACGGAGGTCGAGTCCTAAGACGCCCTACGAGTCCTCGAAGATGCGCCGCGCGTACCAAATCAGGACGCCGCCGAGTAGCGAGAACCCGATGACGAACACGACGGCATCGAGGATCGCGGCGTTCGTGCTCAACCCGTGTGCGGCAAACGGTCCGTGCGCGCGCGCGTGCGGGAGCAGCTGTGACGCCGGCGACGCACCGGCGAGCGACGCGAGCGGGCCCGCGTCCGGACGTGGGGACATCAGTCGTGCGATTCGCAGCGCGTGGGAGCGCACCCGCCACGGACGGAGGGCCGGGCTTCCGCCGCGACCTACTGGACGGCTATGTCCACGATTTCACGCACTCGGTTGCTCGGCTCGGCCTGCGCGCTCGGCCTCGCCGGACCGCTGCTTGCGGCGACAGCGGCGACCGCGGCACCGGCGGCAGACAAGGCGGATCTCGCCGCGCTCGGCGAGTCGCTCGCCCTCGAGCTCGCCGCCATCGCGACCTACACGAGGGCGGCCGCCTCCGCCGTCGTGACGGCACCGGTCGCCGCCGTCCTCGAGCGCTTCGCCGCCGACCACACCGTGCACCGGGACATCATCCTCGGCGAGCTCCGCACCGCGGGCGTGACCCCGAGCGACGTGCCCGCCTCGATCGGCGACCCGGCGATGACGACCGAGGTGGACGTGCTTACCGTCGCGCTCGCGCTCGAGCGTCGCATCGCCCAGGCGCACCTCGCGCCCATCGGCACCCTCCGCAATCGCGACTATGCCGCGAGCTCGGCTTCCATCCTCGGCGTGGAGACCGCGCACGTCGCCCTGCTCTCGGAGGCGCTCCGCAAGGGACCGGCCTACCCGACGGGCATCGTCGGCGCCTGACTCGGCGGCGGCCCGAGCCGCAGCCGATAACGATGATCGCGGCCCGGACCCGCACGCACGTTCTCGTCGGAACGTTCGGTCCCGAGCCGCTCGAAGGCAAGCGCTTTCAGGACCGCGATCGAACCCGCGTTGCGCGTGTCGACGTTCGCAAAGACTGTGGCGACCCCGCGCCGGCGGAGCTCGCCGAGCACCGCCGCGACAGCCTCCCGCATGTACCCGCGCCGTTGCGCGGCCGTGAGGAGCACATAGCCGAGGAAGGCCGCGTCGCCGCGCAGCGTGGCTTGGATGTAGCCGAGCGCCGTGCTGCCGGCGCGTTCGAAGAGCACCCAGTTGAGCCACGCCTCAGTCCCGTCGGGCGATGTGCGCCCTGCCAAGAAGTCATAGCGCGCCGCGAGCTCGGCAACGTCGGCGGGCGGATCGGCCGCGAGGTACGGATAGAGCGCGGGGTCCTGCAGGCCGTCGTAGAGCAGCGCCGCGTGCTGGCGCGCGATGGGCTCGAGCCGGAGCCGGCCCGACTCGAGCACGCGCTCGCTATCGAACGAGGTCGAGGAAATCGGAGATGTCCTCGCGGGCGACGTCCATGCCGACGCCGCGCGGATTGTAGCGCTTGTCGTGGAAGTCGGAGCCCGCGGTCATCACGAGCCCGAAACGGCCGGCGAGCGCGCGGAAGTGCGCGACCTGATTGCGGTCGTGCGTCGGATAGAATACCTCGAGTCCGAGAAGGCCCGCCTTCACGAGCTCCTCGACGATCGTCTCGTCCCTGAGGCGCCCGGGGTGCGCGAGCACGGGCACGCCGCCCGCGCTTCGCACGAGCGCGATCGCCTCCTGCGGCGTCATGTGCGACGAGGCGACGTAGCCGGGCTTGCCGCTCGCGAGCGCTTCGCGGAACGCCGCCTCGATCGTCGCGACGTAGCCCTTGCGGATGAGCGCGCGGGCGACGTGCGGCCGCCCGATCGAGGTCTCGGTGCCGCCGGCCTCAGCGCGGATCTCGTTGTAGGTGACCTCGTAGCCGGCGGCGCTGAGCTGCGCGGCCATGCGCTTCGCGCGTTCGACGCGCGAAGCGCGGTTGGCGGCAATGGCTGCCACGAACCGCTCATCGCCCGGCGCAAAGCCGAAGCCAAGGACGTGGACCTCGTTGCCGCGGTACGTCGTGTTGAGCTCGATGCCGACGACGAGCTCGGCGGGCGCGGGATCGAAGCGGCCGTAGGCGCCGAGCGAATCGTGATCGGTGATCGCGAAGATCTCGACGCCGCGCGCGCGCATCAGGCCGGCGAGCGTCTGCGGTTCGAGGGTCCCGTCGCTCGCGAGCGTGTGGCTGTGGAAATCAACGATCATCGGGCGCTCCGGAAGGCTCGCGCGGGGTTGGCGCGGCCGGCATCGCGGACCTCCGGCGGGTGCGGCGCTCCGGTCGCGAACGGGCGCCGCTTCCTATGACTCTTCGCCTGACTCTTCGCCGACCGTTCGTCGCCGTGGTGCTCTCCGTGCTCGCCGGACTCTTCATCCACGCGGCGAGCTTCGGCACGGAGCATCTCGCGGGCGGCGCGCACGCGAGCGCGCTCCTCGGCACGGTCGTCGCCGCGCTCGGCCTGCTCGCCCTCGCGGCGGCGCTCGGAACCGCGACGGAGGAAGCGCGCTCGACGCGCCGGGCGTCGCGGCTCGCAGAGGTGCTCACGACCGGCCTCGGCGGCGTCGCCGCCTAGGCCGCGATCGAGCTCGCCGAGGGTCATGCCGCCTTTGGCGGCGGCCTGCGTCTCGCCCTCGCCGCGCTTCCGGCGGCGGTCGCGGGCACGTGCCTCCGGCGCGCCGGCAGGCGCGTGTGCGCGCTCGCGGGCGCGCGGCTCGCCGTGTTCGTCCCGCTCGCCGTCCGGCAGCGCGCCGCACGGCTGCGGCGGATCGCCGCCGTCGCGCTCCGCGCACGCCGCGCCGCACCCGAGCGCCGCGCGCTCGCCGACCGTGCCCGCCCGACCTCACGATCGCCGACTCGCGTCCGCTCGCCGGGCGCTCGCTTCGCTTTCATGAGGATTCATCGTGCGCAACCGGCTCGCGGCATCGGCCGCCATCGCTTTTCTTTTCCCAGCCTCGGCGGCCGTCGCCGGAACGACGGGCGTCGTCCGCGGTACCGTCGCGGACGCGGCCAAGGCCGCGCCGGGCGTCGCCGTCTCGCTCACGGGTGACGGTGCCAATCTCCGGGTGACCACCGGCGCTTCGGGCGCCTTCCTCTTCTCGCAGGTGCCGTTCGGGCACTACACGCTCCGCGTCGACCGGACGGGCGCGGCCCCGTTCACGCAGGCGCTCGACGTCGAGACCGACAGCGTCGTCACCCTGCCGATCGATCTCGCGCTACGCACGATCGGGAAGGCGCACGTCGCCTCGATCAAGGGTCCAGGCGCGAACCCGGTCGCCGTCACGACGCTCTCGCGCTCGCAGATCGCGACGCTGCCCAACGGCCAGAGCCTCGACGCGCTGATAACCACGCTGCCGGGGATCGTGACTTCTCGTACGGCGAGCCTGTGGCGCACGGCTTCCACGGGCTGACCTATGAGCTCGACGGCGTCCCCCTGCCGCGCGGCACGAGCGCGAACTTCTCCGAGGTGATCGACCCGCGCGACATCGACTCGCTCGAGGTCTTCACGGGCGCCTTTCCGGCGGAGTTCGGCGGCTCGCGCCAGGGTGCGGTCGTCAACATCATCACCCGCCGCGCGACCGACCTCACGGCGCCCAAATCCGGCAGCCTCACGCTCGGCGGCGCGACGTACGGTAGCGCGCAGGTCTCGCTCGATGAGTCGGTCCGCCTCGGGAACACGCGCGTGTTCCTCAACGGCAACCTCGAACGTACAAACCGCGGCATCGACTCGCCGACCTTCGTGCCGGTCAACGACAGATCCAATCAGAGCAACGAGTTCCTGCGTACGATCACGAACGTCGGCAAGACCGACTCGCTCGCGTTCGATTTCGCCAACAACTTTGCGCAATTTCAAATCCCGATCAACCAGACCGTCAACCCGAACGACCCCGTGCTGCAGGTGCCAGGCACGGGCGACGTGCAGCGCGAGTACGATCGCTTCGTGAATCTCGTCTACACGAACAACGCGAAGAACGGTGACTCGTACACGCAAATCGCGCCGTGGTACCATGACGACCGCGTCGTGTACGCGGGCGATCTCCCGAGCGATCTGCTCGGCACGATCGATAACGGCGACGGCACGTTTACGGGGCTCGACGGGCTTGCCGAAGATCGCCGGTCGACGTTCCTCGGCGTGCGGCTCACGCACTTCCACACCTTCGGGCCCAACGCCGTGAAGGCGGGCATCGACGCCTCGAACGAGTTCTTCGTCGGCAACGAGCGCATCGCATACCTCGATCAGAACGGCGGCCTCCAGAACTTCTTCGATAACCAGCGCCAGCGCGGGTCGCAGTTCGGCGCCTACATCCAAGACAAGTGGACGCCGACGAGCGCGCTCGCGGTCTCGGGCGGCCTGCGCTTCGACCACTCGACGGGCTACGTTGCGGGCGCAGCTGAGTCCGCGCATCGAGATCGACGGTCAGGTCGGGCCGCGCGACGTCCTGCACGCCTATTACGGCTCGCTCTACGCCGCGCCGTCGCTCGAGGACACCCGCCGCGCGGCGGTCGTGCTCAGCGGCGATACCGGCGCCACGCAGCCGGTCTACGACCTCCAGCCGGAACACGATCAGTACTACGAGTTCGGCGTCGCGCACACGATCTCGCCGAACTCGCGCGCGACCGCAAATTTTTGGGAGCTCGTGACGATTTTCGGGGAAATTCGAAAAGAAGCGGCGTAGCCTTCGGTTGCTAAGACCTGAAGGAGCTACGCCTTGAAAAGAGTCTACCCGAAAGCCGATCCCGTTGCCAAGCCC